>Ga0265292_1000334_pt1 | contig 75092 bp, 75 predicted proteins | sample Munlanlewell296A_FD_189080 | JGI IMG/M metagenome (GOLD analysis project Ga0265292, IMG submission 189080) | Leachate microbial communities from a municipal landfill in Southern Ontario, Canada - Leachate well 296A | ecosystem: Engineered > Solid waste > Landfill > Unclassified | place: Canada...
CAGTCCAAATGGTTCAATAGACGGTTTCGATAATTCCCGCACAACAAATAAAAAAATGTTAAGAAGTTTCTTCGTACCAAAAATTTGTAATCATTGTGATAATCCTCCATGCGTTCAAGTTTGTCCTGTTGGTGCAACATTTAAAGGCGAGGATGGAGTTGTGCTTGTGGATTCAGATTATTGTATCGGCTGCAGATACTGCATACAAGCATGTCCTTACGGTGCAAGATTCTTACATCCCGAAACACATACTGCCGAGAAATGTACTTTCTGTTATCATAGAATTGTTCAAGATAAATTGCCGGCGTGCGTTGAAGTGTGTCCGACTCAGGCAAGGGTTTTCGGCGAGCTTAACAAAAAATCAAGTCCATTAGTGCGTTTCTTAAGAATGAATAAAATCGGAATTCTTAAGCCATCGCTCAACACAGAGCCAAAAGTTTATTACGCTAATTTAGATATGGAGGTAAAATAGAATTGGAAGAGCTCATTCAACATTTGACGCCAATACTAAAAGAAGTATGGGGCTACATTTTTCCAAACGAAATTGAACTCCATTGGGGCATTCTTATAGTATTATATCCTTACTTAACAGGATTAGTTGCCGGCGCTTTTATCCTGGCATCATTAGTGAAAGTATTCAACGTAAAAGAACTTCAACCAACATACCGCTTAGCAATGCTTACAGCGATGGCATTTTTAATTATAGCACCGCTTCCTTTACTTGCTCACTTAGGTCATCCTGAAAAAGCTTACGAGATTTTGATTACTCCGAATAGCACATCTGCCATGGCTATGTTCGGATTTGTTTATGCTTGGTATTTGATGGCGGTATTGTGTTTAGAAATTTGGTTTGAGTATAGAAGAGATATAATTCTTTGGGCGCAGAAAGAAACCGGAATCAAAAAATGGATTCACAAAAGCATTTCTCTCTTTTCAAAAGATATTTCAGAAAAGGCAATCCACTTCGATAAAAAGTGGGTAAAGATTATTACAATTATAGGAATTCCTTCTGCATTTCTATTGCACGGTTATGTAGGATTTATCTTTGGGTCGGTCAAAGCAAATCCATGGTGGTCAAGCGTGCTAATGCCAATTGTTTTCTTGTTCTCTGCAATTGTTTCCGGTATTGCGATGGTTTTAATTCTCTATATGATCATAACACCCATTCGCGGAAAACAATTGGATATTGTATGCCTGGATAAATTAGCAAGTTACTTGTTCTATGTAATGATCGTAGATTTTTCATTGGAAGCGTTGGATTTTGTGCACCGTATTTATCAATCGGAAGAATCCATTAAAATCTTAGCATATCTTGTCTCAAATAAATTATTCATCAGCTTGGTTGTAATTCAACTCTTCATGGGCATGCTTATTCCGCTTGCTATGATTGCACTCATTAAAATTTCAAAATCACCGCCGGATTTAAAGAAAATGGTTTATTTTATCTCTGCAATTCTTGTACAAGTTGGAATTTTTTCAACTCGTTGGAATATTGTGATTGGAGGACAATTGTTTTCAAAAAGTTTTAGAGGGTTGACTGTCTACAAAATAACTTTTTTTGGGTTAGAAGGATTTTTTGCTTCTGTGGTTGTATTTTGTCTTCCGTTTATATTACTTTATTTACTAACAAAGATTCTTCCCCCTTGGGAAGAAGCAAGAAATCCGTAATTAAATAATTTGAACGGTTAAATAATTGAATTGATCATTAAAGATAGAATAAGATATGAAATTGGATAGAAGAAAATTTTTAAATATGCTTTTGGGGTTTGGCGGTATAGGCGGCATTGTTTCCGTTTTTTATCCCATCTTCTCATTTTTAATTCCTCCCAAAACCCCCGAACCAACAGTTAATTCTGTAAAAGCTGGTATGTCTAAAGATTTTCCTTCAAACAGTTCAAAAATAATTAAGTTTGGAAGGAAGCCGGTAATTTTAATTAAGACGGAAGACAATCAATACAAAGCCTTTTCCGCCACTTGCACTCATCTGGATTGTATCGTTCAATATAAAACCGATACAAAGCAGATCTGGTGTGCTTGTCATAATGGAACTTACGATCTCAGTGGTCGTAATGTATCCGGACCTCCACCAAGACCTCTTGATGTATATGATGTTAAAATAATTAAAGAGGAGATCGTAATTACAAATGTGGGTTAAAAAATGATGAAGAAAATCGGATCAAAATTAGTTTCCTGGATAGACGAGCGATTTGATCTTACTCCTATCCGTAAGTTGCTAAAGTATAAAAAAGTTCCGGATCATAAGCATTCTATGTGGTATTATATGGGAGGAATAACCTTATTCCTCTTCTTAGTTCAATTATTGACGGGGATACTTCTTCTTTTATACTACCGACCAGGCGAAGATAGTGCATATGAAAGTGTTCGCTTCATTGTCACTAAGGTTAAATTTGGATGGTTGATTCGAAACGTTCACAGCTGGTCATCAAATCTACTTATCTTTTTTGCATTTGTTCACATGTTCAGTGTTTTTTTTACAAGGGCTTATAAAAAACCGCGTGAAATGACATGGATAACCGGGTTCATATTACTTGTTCTTTCATTAGGATTTGGGTTCAGCGGTTATTTATTGCCTTGGAATGAACTTGCTTTTTTTGCAACTAAAGTTGGAACTGATATTGTTGGAGTTCTTCCTATCATAGGAGAGGATTTAAAAGTTATACTTCGAGGTGGAGAAGATGTTACGGGAGCTACTCTTTCGAGATTCTTTGGAATTCACGTTGCAATCTTACCGGCAATCTTTACGGTATTTTTATTCTTTCATTTGCTGTTTATACAAAGACAAGGAATGCATGAACCAGAACATTTTAAAAAATTACCGGAAGACAAGAAAAAATACATTCCATTTTTCCCCGACTTTGCATTAAAGGATGCTCTGTTTTGGTTAATTGTATTTAATATTCTAATCTTTTTAGCTCTTTTTGATCCTTGGGAATTAGGTTTGAAAGCTGATCCATTCGTTCCCGCTCCAGCAGGAATCAAACCGGAATGGTATTTTATGTTCATGTTCCAAACTTTAAAGTACCTTCCGGCACATATTTTTATTTTTGAAGGCGAACTAGTAGGTATTTTATTTTTTGGAATCTGTGGTTTTATTTGGCTATTAATCCCTTTCATAAAAATGAAGAAACAGAATTTGTCGGATAAAATTATGCCGATTGTAGGAATTATCGTTGTTGCCTACATTATTATTATGACAATTGTAGGATATTTATCTAGTTAAAAAATAAAAAATTGTGGAAAGAATTATTTACTTATTTAGAATAAAAGAAAGTCAGGTGATATGTTTCGCGTAGAATAAATGTTATTTCTGCAATTAGGATGGACATTAGTTTTTAAAGTAAACTTTTATAACTATAAAACGATGTTAAAACTAAAAAAGAATCTAATCATTGCTGCAATAATCATTTCTTGCAGTTTTGCTGTATGGGCAATTTATCCGGGCAATCACAAAGTGATCCAACCTATTTCCTACAGCCATAAAATTCATATTGAAAAAGCAGATCTTAAGTGCATTGATTGTCATCTCTATTACGAACAAACGTCCTCAGCCACATTACCTCTTCTAGAAATATGTACTAATTGTCACGGTGAAGAACCAATTTCAAAATCACCGGAAGAACTCAAGTTAATAGATCATATTAAAACGGGAAAAGAGATCCTTTGGCAGCGTATCTATACATTACCGGATCATATTTATTTTTCTCATAGACGGCACATAATTTTAGGTAAGCTTGAATGTGTTGATTGTCATGGTAAAGTTGAAGAACAATCCCAACCCATCTCTACGCCTGTTATAAAATTAACGATGAATAATTGTATGAATTGCCATAGAAAGCATAAAGTAACAAATGATTGTTTAGCTTGTCATTATTAATTAATAAAGTTACACCTAATCTAATAAGGAGATAATAGGTGGAAATCAGTCGAAGAGACTTTATAAAATTAGTTGGTGGTGTTTCAGGTGCAATTGCAGCAGGAAGTTACGGTTTAAATCAAATCATAGATATTCCTGAAAAATTAGTTGAAAAATTAAAAAATGGTCACCGCATTGAGTCATGGAAAAGTACAATTTGCGGTTTATGCCCTGGCGGTTGTGGAATTAGAGTTAGATTAATAAATGGTGTTCCTGTTGGTTTAAAAGGAAATCAATATTATCCTATAAATCAAGGTGGTATGTGCCCGACCGGACATGCAGCTTTACAGCAACTTTATAACCCCGACAGGGTAAAAGGGCCATTAAGACGAATAGGATTACAAAAAAGTGGAAAATGGGAAACAATAAATTGGGATGATGCGCTAAATACCATTTCCAATAAGTTGATTGAATTGAGAAAGAATGGTAAATCTCATCAAACAGTCTTTCTCGGTTATGATGAACATGGATTGATGAAAGAACATATTTCTAGGTTTATGAAAGCTTATGGATCTCCTAATTATTTTCAGACATCTCACACCCAAAATAATAGCATCCCGTTTATTTTTACTCAAGGACATGGTTTAAGACCTACTTATGATATTCTTAACACAAAGTTGATTTTAAGTTTTGGTGCAAATTTTTTAGAGGAAGGATTCTCACCGATATACTACACAAAACTCTTCAGCCATTTTAAAGAAGCTGCAAGAGAACGAGAAGCAAAATTTATTTACATTGATTCGAGAATGAGTTTGACAGGTGCAAACGCGGATAGATGGATCCCTATCGTGCCCGGCACCTTTGGAGCTTTAGCTTTAGGGATTGCTTTTGTTCTTATCCGCGAAGAATTATATGATGAAGAATTCATAAAAAATCACTCCTTTGGATTTGAAGATTGGATAGATTATTCTGGTAATAAACATCTTGGATTCAAGAATCTTGTCTTGAGTGATTATTATCCAGAGAAAGTTTCAAGCATTACAAATGTCCCAAGTGAAACTATACTAGAAATTGCCCGGGATTTAGGTAATACCAGACCATCTTTAGTACTTGGAGATCAAGGTGCGGTCAATAATACAAATGGTACTTATTCTCAGATGGCTATTCATAGTTTAAATGCATTGTTAGGGAATTTTGAAAAAGAAGGCGGTCTTTACTTTATTGATAAACCTTCATATGATAAGTTTCCTCCGGTTAAAGAAGATTCAATTGCAAAGAGCGGGAATCAAAGACTCCCGGTTTCTAAGTTGATGGACGGCTTCTCTCCGATTTTCGATTTTTCTTTTGAAAATTTCACAAAAAATATTTTAAGTGATCAACCATATCCTATTGAAGTATTGTTTATCAAAGGGAACCCGCTTTTTCAATCCTTGTATCAACGTGAATTGGCAGAAGCAATAAAGAAGATTCCTTTAGTAATCAGTTTCGATTCATTTATAAATGAAACAAATGAATATGCAAATTATATTCTACCAGATCACACATTTTTAGAGAAATGGGATGAAAGCTCAAACATTCCTACAGTCGGATTTAATCATTTCGGAATTCAACAGCCTGTAGTTGAACCTTTATTTGATACTAGACATATGGGCGATGTTTTAATTAATATTGCAAAAAGGATAAACGGAACAGTAGCATTATCTTTCCCATTCAAGAGTTATAAAGATGGAATCTACCATATAGTAGAGAATATATATAAATCAGGTGAAGGTGCAATTGCCTCAGAAGGAGTTGAAGGAGTTTGGTTAGAATACTTACAACAGAGAGGTTGGCAAATTGGTCGTTATGCTTCTTTAGATGAATTTTGGAATCTGTTGTTGGAAAAGGGAGGTTGGTGGAATCCTATTAAAAAGAAAAAACTGAATAGTGAAATTTTTAAAACTCCTTCAGGGAAGTTTGAATTTTACTCACAAATATTTAAAAGTAAATTAGACAGTCTTAGAAAAAATGCTGAGAAAAATAAATCCACTAAAGAAATAGAATCTTTATTAGTTAAACTTAATTTCTCAGCTAAAGGAGACACAATATTTCTCCCGCATCACGAGAATGTTTTATATGAAGATAACTTCCCGTTCATTTTAATTACTTTTCAACTTTTAACTAATAGAAATGGTGAAAGCTCTAATTTGCCTTTGATGCAGGAAATGTTCGGTTATACAATGCGTCAATATTGGGATTCATGGGTAGAAATAAATCCCGTAATTGCCGCGGAAAAAGGTATTACAGATGGCAACTGGGTTTGGATTGAATCCTCTGTGGGTACTATTAAAGCTCGAGCAAAATTATTTCCCGGAATAATACCTTCAGCAGTTGGTATTCCTTTCGGATTAGGGCATACATCTTATGGCAGGTATGCAAAAGGATTTGGTGTCAATCCCACTTCCATTATTAAAAACCATTACGATTTGATTAGCGGCTTACCGGCTCTACATGCAACCAAAGTTAAAATTTCTTTAGCTACCTAATTCAGGAGAAATGTAATGCCAAAATGGGCTATGGTTATAGATTTAGATAAATGTACAGGTTGCGGCGATTGTATGGCTTCCTGCAAAATTGAAAATAATATTGCGATCGTTAGCCCCGAAGAAGCCAATGAAGGACGAGTAATGTTTTGGATGGATATGATTACGGTTTACGAAGGAGATTATCCTAATATACGTATAAAACGATATCCAAAACCTTGCTTTCATTGCGATAATCCTCCTTGCGTAAAAGTGTGCCCTGTTCACGCAACCTATAAGAATAAAGAAGGGTTGGTAGGGCAAATATACGATCGTTGTATAGGATGCCGTTATTGTATGGCTGGGTGTCCTTTTACTTCAAAGGTTTTTAATTGGTATGAACCTGTTTGGCCTGAAGAGTTTAAAAATTGTTTTAATCCGGATGTTTCATTGCGAAATGTAGGAGTAATAGAAAAATGTTCCTTTTGTGCTCATCGTCTGATTAGAGTTAGAGAAAATGCTGATGTAGAAGATAGAGAAATTCGGGATGGCGAGTATTTCCCTGCATGTGCTGAAAGTTGTCCCGCCAATGCAATTTTTTTTGGTGATATAGAAAATAAAGAAAGTAAGGTTTATAAACTTTCACAAAGTTCGCGTGCATATCGTGAAAAGGAAAACTTAGGTGTTGAACCGAAAGTGATTTATTTATCCGAGAGGAAGTAGAATGTCTAAAGATACTAAACAAAATTTTGGTCCGGATGAAGCATTATATCGTCCGATATATGAGACCGGAAAGGGTTTCTATATTACTGTGAGTATTTTACTAGCAATCTACTTTTGGTCATTGTATATGTATTTTACTCAAGTTCGGTCTGGACTTGGAGTAACTGGAATGAATCAGCCTGTAACTTGGGGTTTCTATATTGTTAATTTTGTTTTTTTTATTGGAATAAGTCATGCTGGAACGTTAATCTCTGCCATACTACGCCTATCGAAAGCTGAATGGCGTAGACCAATTACTCGTATGGCAGAAGTTATAACGGCTATTGTATTAGCAATCGGCGGTCTTCATCCTATTCTGGATTTAGGCCGTCCTGATAGAATGTTAAATCTTGTAACTGCTGGACGATTACAATCTCCATTATTATGGGACGTAACGAGTATCACTGCATATTTTACAGCTAGCACTGTCTATTTATATTTACCAATGATTCCAGATATTGCCAAACTTCGAGATAGAGGGGGTAAACTAACATGGTTCTATACATTTCTTGCATGGGGTTGGCACGGAACTGAAAAGCAAAAGAAAGTTTTGAATAAGGTTATTAATATTCTGATGATAATGGTAATACCTATTGCTATTTCAGTTCATACTGTCATCTCTTATATCTTTTCGATGACATTGCAGCCTGGTTGGCATAGCACCATTTTCGGACCATATTTTGTTGCCGGTGCAATTTTTTCTGGAATAGCTGCATTGCTAATTGTTATGATCGCTTTTAGAAGGGCTTATCATCTTGAAAATTATTTAAAGGAAATTCATTTTAAATATTTAAGCACTCTTTTGCTAATCATGTCTTTTCTTTGGTTTTACTTTACGTTTTCAGAATATCTAACAGGAATTTTTGCTTCTGAACCTCATGAGATGCGCATTATTTTGTATAAATTTACGGGTCCTTTTGCAATATTCTTTTGGGGAATGGTTGCTTGTAATTTTATAATTCCGGTAATTCTACTTGGGATTAGTCGTTTCAGAACAATAAAAGGAATATTATTTGCTTCAATTTCTGTAGTTGTTGGAATGTGGTTGGAACGATTGATAATAGTTGTACCTACATTAGCAAATCCGACAATGCCATTACCTGTCGGGATTTATATTCCATCACTGGTTGAATGGGCATTATTCATTGGAGGAATAGCAGTTTTTATTTTGGGTTTTGTTCTCTTTTCCAAATTTTTCCCTCTAATTTCAATTTGGGAAATAGAAGAAGGTAGAAAAGAAGGTATTAAAGAAGTTGAGGAGCGTATACATAGTTATCTTCCTAATACATAGTGCGGCAAGCCGCAATGGATGATGTTTGATGGAAGATGGAAGATGGAAGATGGAAAAATCATGTAAAATATTTTGACATAAAAAACAAGAAGCCCGCCTTGCCTCCCACCCTGCTTGGAAGGCGAGGCAGGTTAATTGCCAATACTATAATCTGACAAGTAAGGAAATTTTATATGAGTAAAATGATAATTATCACACAAAGAAAAATAATATTTGCTGCACAATTAATTAGTCTTTCTTTAATATGGATTTTTGTTATTGCTATTGCATTGTGGATTCTAAATTTAATATCTCTTTCAATTGAATTAGATGATGCACCTGGTGCCTCAATAGGGATAAGTTTAATTGCTATTCCAGTATTTTTTACTTTAGCTGGTTTGCTAACCTATGCGTTTATCGGTTTGAAAAAAGAGGAATTTCGTTTACTAAAAAATTCCCCGGAAGAATAAGATGAGACGCCTAAGATATATAACTTTTATTTTTTATTTGATTATTCCAAATCTTTTTGCTCAGGAAATTAAATTACCTTCAAACCCGTTAGCAGGACAAATTGTTTTTGAAGAAAAAAGATGTATAGAATGCCATGCGATTAGTGGCTTTGGCGGAAATATAGGGCCGGATCTAAGCCGGAAATATTATTATGGAAGTTTTTTGGAACTAGCGGCGATTATCTGGAATCATATCCCACAGATGGATAGAAAATATCGGCTATTAAAAGTTGAGCGGCCTAACTTTACTGAAGAGGAGATGCTTAACCTAATCGGGTTCATCTACTACCTGCGTTATCTCGGAGAACCCGGGAGTGTTTCGGAGGGGAAAAAACTTCTTGGAACAAAAGGTTGTTTTAACTGCCATCAGATAAAGGGGCAAGGAAAAAAGGTTGGACCTGATTTCGAAAAAATAGCGGAGTACACTTCACCAATTTATATGGTTCAAGCGATGTGGAATCATGGCCCTATTATGCAGGAAAGAATAAAAAGAATGGGAATGAAATATCCTACATTGTCAGGGAAAGATATCGCAAATATTACAGCTTATTTACGTCAATTTACTGGAGGGAATACAGCTATCAGGATGTCTCCGGGAAATCCGGTTAATGGTAAAATTCTTTTTAAGGAAAAAAAATGTATCAATTGTCATTCTCCCAAAAGTGAAAAGGGTAATGTTGAGGTGAAACTTAAAGGAATAGATTTAAAGAAAAGCGTTGCAGAAATTGCTGGTCTTATGTGGAATCATAGTCCACTGATGCTAGAATATATGAGAGCAAAATCTATCTCATGGCCATCATTTACAAAAAATGAGATGACGGATATAATTGCGTACCTCTATTTTCTTGGCTTTGAAGATGAACCTGGTGATCCTCTAAAAGGTGAAAATGTTTTCAATCAAAAAGGATGTATCCGATGTCATGAGAGTGGAGGAAAAGGAGAAGCGCCGGACTTAACGGTAATGAAGAAATTTGGATCACCAATCCGTATGATTCAATTAATGTGGAACCATGCACCTAAAATGGAAGATTTAATTTTATCGCTTAATGAAGAATGGCCTCTGTTGACAAAAACAGAAATGCAAGATATTTATGCTTATTTAAAAAAGGTTACACTTAATAAGTGAGGTTATAAATGAAAAGTTTATTATTAAAGAAAATATTATTTCTATTAATTATAATCTTCTTTGGTCTTCAACTGAATTCAAAGATAATATATGGACAGCACTTTTCTCAATTATCTCAGAGTGATCAATGTATTAAATGTCATATGGAAACTGAGACGATGCCTAAAAATTTCAATGAGTCTGATATCCATCTGCAAGCTGGTCTTTCTTGTGTTGGTTGCCATGGTGGAGATTCAACAAAAGACGATGTTGAGACAGCCATGAATCCGCTGAAGGGATTTATTGGAGTTCCATCAAGAGAAAAGATTCCTCAACTTTGCGGGAAGTGTCATACGAAAATTGACTTTATGAGAAAATACCAGCCTCGAATTGCAACCGATCAATTATCTCAATATTATTCCAGTGTACATGGGAAAAAATTTAGACAAAATGACAAAAAAGTTGCAGAATGCGTTAATTGCCATACTGCTCATAGTATTTTTCCAGCTTCAGATCCACGTTCATCAGTTTATTCATTAAATGTTCCCAAGACCTGTCGAAAATGTCATAGCAACTCAGTTTATATGAAAGAGTATGCAATACCAACGGATCAATTTGAGGTTTATTCTCTAAGCGTCCACGGTGAAGCTTTATTAAAGAAAAAAGATATTGGTGCACCGGCATGCAATGATTGTCACGGGAATCATGGAGCCACTCCTCCGGGAATCGCATCAGTTTCATATATTTGCGGCTCTTGTCATATAAATAATATGGAATTTTTTAAACAAACCAGGATGGCGCGTGCGTTTGAAGGGTTGAATTTTCATGGATGCGAGCAATGTCATGGTTATCATTCGATCCAAAAAGCAAGCGATACTTTTGTTGGAGTAAGTGAATCATCCGTTTGCTTAAAATGTCATGTATCAGGAGATAAAGGATTTCAGGCTGCTCAAGAAATTGGCAATCAGATAACCACTTTAGTGAATGTTTATAACGCAGCACAAATGAAATTATTAGAAGTTCAAAAAAAAGGAATGAATGATGAAGAGATTAATTTTACTCTTCAGGAGGCAAAACAAAATTTGATCCAGTCAAGAACTCTTGTACATACTTTTGATCCAAACAAAGTTAGCATTAAATCTCAAGAAGGAATTACAAAAGCCAAAAATGCAATTGAATTCGCAGAAAAGGAGATTGACGAATATTATACAAGAAGAAACGGTTTTGCAGCAGCAACCTTAGCTTTTTTAGTATTGGCTATTGCTTTGTATTTTAAAATAAAAGAGAAAGAGAAAAATAAAACCACATCAAATAGTTAGATGATACTAGAATCAAAGAAGTCTGGAAAAATCCTCTGGATCAACTTTTGCTTGTTTAAGAATTCCGAGAAGAGTTCCAATTTTTAATTCTTTGTGAAGAGGTACTACACAACCAATATAACCTATTGCAGTTTGCTGCTTAAGTATAACGTGACTTCCGCGTTGACGTACACGAAGAAAACCGAGTTGCTCTAATACTCGGATCGTTTCTTCACCGGATACTTTTCTCAGCTTAGGCATTAACGGCAACCTCGAACGTTGTCATCATCGGTCTTTCAACTTCAGAAATAGGAAATTCTTCAAGATACAATTCTGTTGCTTCCTTTAGGTTTGACAAAGCTTCTTCAACTGTCGCTCCTTGGCTGACTGTACCAATTTCAGGACATTGTGCTACGTACATATTTTCTTCGCGGTGGAAAATAGCAGTAAAAGTTTTAACAGTCATATCTTTCCTCCATTTCTTTTCAGTAATATAGTAAAAATTTTATTCCGGTAGTGAATATCATCTATCAAAGCAAACTTTGATATAATCAAGAACTCTGATTCATACTTTCGATTCAACTAAGGTAGGCGCTAAAACAAAAGAGGGTATAGAAATTTCAAACAAAGCATCTTTATTAGCTCAAAAAGAGATTGATGAATATTATACAAGGAGAAACGGTTTTGCAGCAGCAACCTTAGCTTTTTTAGTATTGGCTGTAGCTTTATATTTTAAAATAAAAGAGAAAGAGAAAAAAACGGGGAAATAGATTATAACGTCTGCAAAACCAACGGAGTTTTATTTGTTCACTGTCTTCAAGTCGGAATTTCTGTTGTTTTGTTTGTTGGGTGATAGTATTGACATGTAATTTCTCTTAAAAATGTATCACATCAATCTCTTAAACTTTTCAACCGTTAAGTCTGCATCTTTCAATATGCTTTTCAAGACCTTTGGATGAAGAATGGCACCTGAATGATAAGGAACGGTTGCCCTGTTGATTTTTGTAAATCTTATGACTTCCGCTTTGGCGGGAAAAAGAAAAGCCCGCTTTTTCTAATACTTTGATGACTTCCGATGCAGTTATTCGTGGAAGTTTTTCGCTCACACTGCTACTTCCATTGAAGTGAGACTTATTGACTCTGATAAAGGAATTTCTTCGCCGGATTTTAATCTATCTTCGATATGTAATCGTATAGCATCTTCTATATTCTCGATAGCTTCCTCGTAGGTATCGCCCTGTGTATAACATCCTTGAAGTTCAGGGCAAAAGGCAAAATATCCATCTTTATCTCTTTCAACAATTACCGACATTCTATAAGTATTCATATCAATATCTCTCTGTAGTTTATTTCAAATATAATATTTCAACTATTGCAAAGCAAAATTTGGCATAACAATGATTTTGAGTATTAGCAAGAAAAATTTCTAGTTAGTCCACAGTGTTATGTATAAAGTATAAGAAGTAAGCAAAGAAGTTGGAATTTCAACTTGCTCTAAGTAATTTTACCACGAAAAATATAACACTTTCATTATACTATTCATTAGAAAAATATTAATGTCATAAGGAATCAAATGAAACTAAAATTACCTCATTCATCTCAAAACTGGGTTTCACTTATTGGTGCTACCATTGCACTGATCAGTCTTTTCATGATAATCTTTTTATTCGCGATAACATTTTCATCCGGAGGAGGAACTTACTTAGGATTGGTAGTATATATTATTCTTCCGGGATTTTTGGTTTTTGGTTTAATAATAATTCCGATTGGAATGTTTTTGAAAGTTCGACATGATAGAAAAAAACATCTTCTTCCCCCGACTGAATGGCCGCAAGTTAATTTAAATGATATTCACCACAGACATGCCTTCTTCATCTTTGCAATAGGGACAACAATTTTTCTTTTTCTAACTGCATTTGGCAGTTATGAAGCGTTTCATTATACAGAGTCGGTTGAGTTTTGCGGTAAACTATGCCACAGTGTTATGCAGCCCGAATACACTGCATATCAAAATTCTCCACACGCTAGAGTTGCTTGCGTTGCTTGTCATGTTGGTGAAGGAGCTGATTGGTACGTAAGATCTAAGCTATCCGGAATGTATCAAGTGTATGCCGTTACGTTAGGCACTGTTCCAAGACCGATAGAAACACCAATATCAAATTTACGTCCGGCACGGGAAACATGTGAGCAATGCCATTGGCCTCAAAAATTTTATTCCCGAAAACTCGTTACACAAAAACATTACCTCGCAGATGAAAATAATAGTGAGTGGGATATTACTTTAACAATGAAGATCGGAGCACCTATAAGTGCATTAGGTCTGCAGGAAGGAATTCACTGGCACATCAATCCTGATGTTAAGATAGAGTATAAATCTTCAGATAAGAAAAGAGAAAATATTCCTTGGGTCAGGTATACAAATCTAAAAACCGGTGAAGTTTTTGTTTATCAAGATAAGAATGAAAGCGTTGATGCAAAATCTCTTGATACAATGGCAACTCGAGTAGTGGATTGTATGGATTGCCACAATCGTCCGTCACATAATTATCAACCGCCCGTATTTTTTATTAATAATGCAATCACTGCGGGATCTATTCCGAAAGAACTTCCTTCGATCAAATCTAAAGCAATGGATATTTTAGGAACCGATTATTCAACAACTGATACAGCAATGATCGTTATTAAGAATAAGATCAATTCATTTTATAAAGAAAAATATCCGGACATTTATGCCAACAAAAAATATTTGGTTGATAGAGCTGTTGCCGGAATCCAAGAAGCATATAAGAAAAATATTTTTCCAGAAATGAAGGTCAAATGGAGCGTTTATCCGAACAACATTGGGCATATGGAATTTATGGGATGCTTCAGATGTCATAATGATAATCATTCAACCCAACAGGGAAGGTTAATCAAAAAAGATTGTAATCTTTGCCATAGTATAAATGCACAAGGACCGCCCGATAAACTTGAACTTTCTTCTGTTAATTCAGTTCTTCCATTTAGACACCCGGGAGAAGAAGCCGGTGAAGCATGGAAAGAAATGCATTGTGCAGAGTGCCATACCGGATTGAATCCGTAATTATAAGTTATTATTAAATGAATAAAGCCCGGTTACAAATACTAATCGGGCTTTATTATTTTTGGGCATATAATATTGAACAAACTCACGAAGTCGAATTGAATTCTTTTCTTTTATATATTCACTTTAGATATTAATAAGTTTCTACACATCATGATCGAAATTAATAATCTTCACAAAAGTTTTGGAAGCAATCACGTTTTACGCGGGATCAATCTAAATATTAAAGAGGGAGAATCTCTTGCAGTAATAGGTAGAAGCGGCTGCGGAAAAAGTGTTCTCTTGAAACACATCGTTGGTCTATTATTTCCTGATGACGGATTTATAAAATTTGAAGGTAAGATCGTGAATGAACTTGAACGAAAAGAACTTTATGAAGTTCGCCGCCGGTTTGGATATTTGTTTCAAGGCGGGGCTCTTTTTGATTCTATGTCTGTTGAAGAAAATGTTGCTCTAGCTTTAGTTGAGAATAATTTCGGTTATTCAAAAGAAAAAATTCATACAATAGTTGCAGAGAAACTTGAGCTTGTTGGTTTACCCGGAACACAAAAACTAAAACCATCAGAACTTTCCGGCGGAATGAAAAAGCGTGTGGGACTTGCACGCGCTCTTGTAACAAATCCGGATTATATTTTGTATGATGAACCCACAACAGGACTTGACCCGATAATGTCCGATTCCATTGATGAGCTGATCAAATCATTAAATGAGAAACTTAATGTTACTTCAATTATTGTAACACATGATATGTTTAGCGTAAAGAACACTGCGGATGTAATAGCCATGATGCACGAAGGGAAAATTTATTTTACCGGAACGTATGAGGAAGTACTAAACAGTAAAGACCATGTAATTCAAAAATTCATTCAACGCACAGGGTTCTGATGGCTAAAAATAGAATTAAATATATTTGTTCAAGCTGCGGATACGAAGCTCTAAGATGGCTTGGTAAATGTCCTTCATGCGATAGTTGGAATACATTTACTGAAGAATTGATTGAAGAAAAAAAAGGGGGTAAAAAGAAATACAGCGGTGAAATAAATATTTCTAAATTGGACACAATCACAGATCAAAACGAAGAAAGAATTAAAACCAATATAGTTGAGTTTGACCGCGTTCTGGGCGGAGGATTAATGCCCGGCTCGGTTGTGCTGTTAGGCGGCGACCCTGGAATAGGTAAATCCACTTTAGTTATGCAGGCAGCGGCAAAAATTAACGGTGAAGTTTTGTATGTAACCGGTGAGGAATCTGCAAATCAAATCAATCTCCGCGCAAAGAGATTGAAAACACATTCCGAAAAAATTTCTGTTCTTACGGAAACAGACCTTGATATAATACTGAATGCAATTGAAAAATATGCACCGGAAGTTGTAATTGTTGATTCAATTCAAACAACATATAAACCAGATTTTGATAACCCACCCGGAACAATTACACAAATCCGTGAATGCACATCCGAGTTGATGCAGCTTGCTAAGAAAAAACATTGTGCTATTATACTTGTAGGGCATGTTACGAAAGATGGAGCAATTGCCGGACCAAAAGTTCTTGAACATATTGTTGATACCGTTTTGCAGTTTGAAGGAGAACGAAGTTATTCATATAGAATATTACGTGCGCAGAAAAATCGTTTTGGCAGTACAAATGAGATAGGCATTTTTGAAATGCATGATGACGGATTGCATGAAGTTAAAAATCCGAGTGAAATATTTTTAAGCGAGCGCGAAAAAGAAATTACAGGTTCCGTTGTAACTTCCAGTATAGAAGGCACACGCCCGATCCTTCTTGAAGTACAAGCTCTTGTTACACCTTCTTCGTATGGAAATCCACAGCGTGTAGCAACTGGATTTGATTACCGCAGACTTTCAATATTGCTTGCTGTTCTTGAGAAAAGAGCAAACCTTCGATTGTCAGCTCAAAATGTTTTTCTAAATATTGCCGGCGGAATTAGGATTGATGAACCGGCAGTTGATCTTGCAGTATGCTGTGCAATTGCTTCCAACTTTACTAATAAGTTTGCAAATAATGATACTGTTGTTATAGGCGAGGTTGGTCTCGGTGGTGAAGTAAGAAGCGTAAGTAATATTGATAAAAGAATTCAAGAAGCAGCAAAACTTGGTTTTAAAAAAGTTGTTATTCCTTCTAATAATTACAAAGCGATCAAGAGTAAAACTACTATAGATATTATTCCGATTGAAAATCTTCCTTCTGCAATAAAAGAAATTCTTTCATAAATTTTTAAAGTGTTTTTGATTGAACACAAGAAATTAATATCGCTCATATTCTTATTGCTAAATAAACTTCTTTCTGTTAATTTTTTTGTAACATTATCCGATTGTATCTGAAGAGTTGTTCTGGTTACTTTGATTTAAGTGTTGTTATAAAATATACATCCGAGTAAAAAGTTAATAAGCCGATTAACCTTTATGATTTCTTTTAAGCAGCTCTATCAAGAAATAAAAACACGTAAACTTCGTAAAACACTAATAATTTATATCAGTTCCGGGATTACTGTACTTGGTGTTGTTAACCTTTTTTCTGGCGTTTATCACCTTCCTATGATTCTATTTGATTGTATTCTAACTGTAATTATCTGTGGAATTCCCTCCGCAATCGTATTTGCATGGCATCATAATTTAGAAGGTAAACAGAAGATTCAGAAGAAAGAAATAGTCCTTTATTCTATTTCACTGCTCATTGCTGTTGTTATCATTGTATGGATAACGGGTCTAGGCGGTGTACGACTTCTTCCCAGCGATGCAAAAACTATTGCAGTGCTTCCGTTCAAAAATCTTAGCGACAATAAAGAAGATGAATACTTCAGCGATGGTATAATGGAGGATATTCTTACACAGCTTTCAAAAATTAGTGATCTTAGGATAATTTCGCGCACGTCTATGATGCAATACAAAAATACAAAGAAAAACTTACGTCAAATTGGCGAAGAACTTAACGTTGCAACAATTCTGGAAGGAAGCGTCCGCCGCGCAGGAGGCAGAGTAAGAATTGTAGGACAGCTAATCAATGCAAGGAAGGATGAACATATCTGGGCTGAAACATACGACCGTGAACTGAAAGATGTTTTTGCAATTCAGACTGAAGTAGCAAAAAATATTGCAGCATCTTTACAAGCTATTCTCTCGCCAAAAGAACTCGAGCAAATTGAGAATAAAAGCACGGTTAATTTAGATGCATATACATTCTATCTCAGAGGCCGTGATTATTTTTATCGTTATACAAAACAGGACAATGAAAAAGCAATCGAGCTTTTTAGAAATGCTCTTAAGCTCGATCCAAATTATGCTTTAGCATATGCTGGTTTGGCAGGCGCTTATGGCAGAAAAAAATATTATGACTCATCCCAAGAATGGATTGACTCAGCTTTAACACTCAGCAGCAAAGCAATTTCAATTAACCCGAATCTTGCAGAAGGATACAAAGCATTGGGCGATGTATATACAAGTAAGGGAAATAATCCAGCGGCATTAACTCAATATATTAAAGCTGTTGAACTCAATCCTAATTATGGAGCTGCTATTGCAAACGTCGGATATATATACTATCAATATGGTTTATTTGATGAAGCGTTGAAATGGACGAAGAAAGCGGTGATTACAGATCCTGGATTTGCCCGGTATTCTTCAAACATGGGAGTACAATATTTCAGTTTAGGTTATGATAGTCTTGCAGCTATCTGGCTGAATAAAGCGCTAATACTTCAACCTGAATTCTTTTTCCCAAATATTATTTTAACTTATATTGATTTATACACAAACCGCTTTGATGAGGCACGTGCACGTATTAATAAATTACTCTCTAATTATTCGGACGTTCCCGCTGTATATGAAACAGTAGGAGATATCGAACTAATAGCAGGCAATTATAAATTAGCAAAACAATATTATGAAAAAGTGGCAGAGCTTACTTCATTAATGAGTGCAGCAGGTATTAAGCTCTCATATGTACTTATAAAATTAAACCAGCGTGCCGAAGCCCAAAAAATACTTAGTAGTTATCTTACTGCTGATACAGAAGATCCGAATCAATATTCTGAAGGAACTATAACTTATTATACAGCAGCGGCATATTGTGTAGTTGGAAAGAATCAAATGGCACTTAAATTTCTTCAAAGGTCGCTTGAACTCGGATTTCGGGAATACCGTTGGGCTTTAATAGATCCTTTGATGAACTCTCTTCAAAATGATGAAAAATACAAATCACTAATAAATACACTTAAATCTACAATCGCTACAATGCGCAATCGTGTAAAAGCAGAGAACTTATAGACAATACTTTTCTCAAAGAAATAATTTACTCTTTCAATCATTAACAAAAACCCTTTAGTATACATATATATGTCTCCGGTTCTTAACTCCAATCGAAAAATTTATTTATTATATTTCTACCATAATATTGAGTGGAGAATGCAAATAGAATATAAAATAGAAAATGAATTAAGTGTTGATGAATTTATTGGTTGTCTTATTGATTCAACACTTGGTGAGCGGCGTCCGGTTGATAACCGTGAACGAATTTCTAAAATGTTAAAGAACACAAATTTGATTGTTACCGCACGTGATAATGGTTTACTAGTTGGTGTTTCCCGATCGCTTACGGATTTTTCTTACTGCACTTATCTTTCCGATTTAGCTGTTAGAAAGAATTATCAAAAACTTGGAATCGGTAAAGAGTTAATAAAGCGGACAAAACTTGAGTGCGGAGAAGCCAAAATAATTCTTCTTGCAGCGCCTGCCGCCATCGAATATTACCCGAAGATTGGAATGACTAATCATAACCATTGCTATTTATTAAATGATATCAATGAGCTGAAATGAAATCTAAACTTGCACTGCTACTCAGATTTATATTAGGAGCTGTATTTCTTTTCTCAGCTTATACAAAATTTATTTCGCCCGGTTTAACAGAAATAATTTTAGTTGATCATGGAATTGTTTCCGCACGCGAGACTGCTGCAATAATTGTTCGTGTGTTAATTGGTTTTGAATTTGCGCTCGGGCTTTTATTTTTTCAACCATTCTCCTTAAAAAGAATTGTAATTCCCATTTCGTTTCTATTTCTCATTTCATTCACTGGTTATCTTGTCTATACAGGTTTTATTTTGAAAGATGCACAGAACTGTGGATGCTTTGGCGAAATGATAAAAATGTCTCCGCTTGAATCAATTGTGAAAAATATTATTATGATAGTCGTTCTGATTTTACTTTTCAAATTTACGAACGAGAAGAAAAAATATTTTGTGGCACCAACGGTGGTTGTTCTTTGTGTAGCTTCGGTTTTTGTATTTCTTCCGGTTAATTCTCAGAAAGAATTTAAGTTTGCCAATTATACGAACTTTGAAGGAGAAGGAAGGGTTGATCTTTCAGTTGGAGAAAAACTGTTAGTAATATTAAATTTAGAATGCGATCACTGTCAAACTCTTGCGAAAGAATTATCCGAAATAAAAAATCAAACTAACAAACTTCCTAAGTTATACGCTCTTCTTTTTAAAGAGGGAAATGTTACCGTTGATTCATTTAAGACGATGACCAAATTTAATTTTCCTTATCACATGATCAGTATGAATGAGTTTTTAAATTTTATCGGGCAGTCTCCACCGAGAATATATTGGTTAAAAGACGGAAAGGTAAAAGGAATTTGGGATAAGGATTTTCAAAAGAAGATATTGCAAAACTTTCCGGAAAGATAATAACCACCTTTAGAAAGTTCTAATGATTTAACCAGTTGTTAATAATTTGCTTTCCGTGTTTAGTCATAATTGACTCCGGATGGAATTGTAGACCTTTCACATCATATTCAATATGTGAGAGAGACATGATAACATCATCTTTGCTGATCGAGGTGATCTTTAAGCAATCCGGAAAATTATTTTTAGAAACAGCCCATGAGTGGTACAATCCACCATCAAAATTTTGCGGAATACTATTGAACAAGTAATCACCCGAATCAATTACTTCTACATTAGTTGAAATGCCGTGGCAGACATCTGAAAAATTATAAAGGTTTCCGCCGAATACCTCAGCTATTGCTTGATGACCCAGACAAACTCCCAAGATGCTTTTTGAAGGAGCGAATTGTTTGATGACTTCTTTCACAAGTCCTGCTTGTTCGGGAATTCCGGGTCCAGGTGAAATTAATATTTTTGAAAATTTATCGGTCTCATCTAGGGTAAGTTCATTATTCTTAATAATAGTATAATCGTAATGAAATTCTTCAACGATTTGACGTAAATTATAAGTAAAGGAATCTTGATTATCTATTATTAATATTTTGCTATTCATTATCTTTAATATATGAACATTAATAAATCACTTGCACTAGAAACTATGAATGAATATGGGAAGAATAAAATTCCCTTTCTGTTCATTATTGATTTTGATATGCTTGAACCGCAAATCATTAAACTGAATGAAGTAGATCCATCGGAGATTCTCTTCAATATTAACGGGAGAAAAAATTACGAAGTAAAATCATTCCCGCGCAAGAATATTCAATTTGAAAAATATCCGGTTCCGTTTGAAACTTACAAAAAATCGTTTGACAAAGTATTAAAACAAATTCGAGACGGCAATACCTATCTTCTCAATTTAACTTTTCCGACCGAGATAAAAACGAACCTAATACTTAAAGAGATTTTTTTGTTAAGTAACGCAAAATATAAATTGTTTTATAAAAACAAATTTGTTGTATTCTCACCGGAATCTTTTGTAAGAATAGAAGAAAACACTATTTCATCATATCCTATGAAAGGAACTATAAATAGTTCAATTCCTAATGCTGAAGAAGTTATTCTTAACGATAAAAAAGAAACAGCAGAACATAATACGATTGTTGATTTAATCAGAAACGATTTAAGTATGATCTCAAGTAATGTACAGGTTGAGAATTACCGTTATGTGGAAAAAATAGTTACAAATGATAAATCATTATTGCAGGTAAGTTCAAAAATAACTGGAACACTAGAAGAAAATTACAACACTAAAATAGGCGAAATGATATTTACTTTACTTCCCGCAGGTTCTATTAGCGGTGCCCCAAAGAAAAAAACTGTTGAGATAATAAATGATGTGGAAATATATTCAAGAGGATACTACACTGGCATTTTGGGATACTATGATGGCTCTGTCCTCGATAGTGCTGTAATGATACGATTCATTGAAAAGGAAGATGAAAAATATTTTTACAAGAGTGGCGGAGGCATTACATTTTTAAGTGATGCTAAATCTGAATATCAAGAACTATTAGATAAAGTTTATGTCCCGATTGCTTGAAAGTATAAAAGTATATAACAAGAGATTGTATAATATCGAATACCATAATGTTCGAATGAATAACTCACGTGCTGAACTCTTTAATGCTAAAGAGCAAATAGATCTTAGCAAAATCATTTTGGTACCAGATGATTTATCAAATGAACTTTATAAGTGCAGGATTATTTATACAGTAGAGATTATTAGCGTTGATTTTCATAAATATAGTAAGAAGAAAATTAGTTCGTTGCAACTCGTGCGAGATGATGATATTATTTATGCTCATAAATATGAAGACAGAACCGAAATAGAAAAACATCTTTCAGTAGCTAAAGCAGACGAAATATTAATTATCAAAAATGGATTTGTAACTGATACTAGCTTTTCAAATGTTGTTTTTTTTGACGGAATAAAATATTTCACGCCTTCATCACATCTGCTGAAAGGGACTAAGAGAGCAAAGCTTATCGCTGATGGCACTATTCAAGAAGAAGAGATTAGATTAAAGGATATTCAGAAGTTCAAGTTTGTTCATTTGGTAAATGCTTTATTAGATTTAAAAGAAGAGAATAGAATTCCAATTGAGAAAATTATTTTGTGAGAGATATAAATAATAGAAGTGGCTGTTTCAAAAGTAAATTGAACTATCATTGCGAGCAGCCTGCCCACCGAAGGCAGGTTTACGACGAAGTAATCTCAAATTTATTTTCCCCAAAAGAGATCACCTTGCTTCGTTAGTGATGACAATTGCTCTTTTGAAACAGCCTCTTGTAGCAATGAAAAACTAAAACTTAATTTTCTTTTCAACATCAGCTGCAACATCTGGCGAGACTAATATCCTACCGCATGATTCGCAAGAAAAAAATCTCTTACTTGATTTGATCTCAAGCTGTCTCTGCGGCGGTACCACGTTATGACATCCGGAACACGCTGCTCTTATAAGTGGAACTACAGCTTTTCCGCCAAGTGCTTTACGGATTCTGCTGTAAGTATTGTAATCTGCTTTCCGGACTTTTACTGCAAGTTTATCGCGTTTATCTTTTAACCGAGCTTCTTCGCGCTCATTAGCTTTGATGATTTGTTTTAGCTCAGTTTCTTTCTCCTTCAAATCTTTTGAAAGAGTATCGAGCTGCGGTTCAACTTCATTAATTTCTTTTTTTAATTTCTGAACAAGATCTTCAAGTGCTGAACTTTCCGCTTCAAGTTTTGTAATCTGTTCTTCACTATGATCAATCTCTTTAGTAAGAGCATCATACTCTTTGTTATTACGTACCTGGTAAAGCTGGGATTTAAACCTTTTAAGATTGGCTTTAATCCGGTCAACATCTTCATCATTCTGTTTGCGTTTACTGATAGAGCTTTTCTTTTCAGCTTCTTTAGTTTCAATTTGCTCTTCAATAGTATTGATCTGAAATTTCAGATCATTAACTGCTGCGGGAAGATCGCCACGCAATTCTTCAAGTTCATCGAGTTGATTATCGATCAGTTGAAGTTCGTATAGAATCGAGAGTTTTTCTATCAAAGTTGACTCCTTATTGTTTATAAAACTTGACCGGGTTAGTACTACCCGAATATTTTAAAACTTTTATACCGCTGCTTTTTGGAACAAAATTATTAATTACCTGTTGAGCAGCTTTTAATGAAATAATTTCGGTTTCATAATGACCGGCATCTATCAATAAAATTTTTCTTTCGGCGTCTTGATAAGTATGATATTTTATATCCGCAGTAACAAAAGCATCCGCTCCTTCTGAAATAGCTTGTGCCAATAGTTCAGAACCCGATCCGCCGCAGACAGCAACTTTTTTAACTGCTTTTCCTCTTCCTTCACAATATTTCAGAGCTTTTGTTTTTAACGATTTTGAAACGAACGATAAAAATTTATTTTCATTCATTCCTTTCTCAAGTTCACCGATTGCCCCGGCACCAAAATTCATATTTTTATTTTTAAGAGGATAAATATCATACGCTGGTTCTTCATAAGGATGGTTTTTTAAAATTGCAGAAATTACTTGATTCAATTTCCAAGAATCAACTATAACTTCCAGCCGAATTTCATTCACATTCTCAAAATGATTTTTCTTTCCTACTTGAGGATTAGATTTAGCAGTTCCCTTAAATGTTCCTTCTCCGGAAGATCTAAAGCTACAATTCTCATACTCTCCGATTATTCCTCCGCCTGCCGAAAATATTGCTTCCGAAATTTTATCTAAGCTTGTTGCAGGAATAAACGTTACTACTTTGAATTGATTGTTCTCTTCATTTTCTAAAAATCGGATATTTTTCAATTTTAGAGCTTTAGCAAGTTCGAATGATACACCGTCTTTTATGGAATCAAAGTTTGTGTGAGCAGAATAAACACTGATGTTATGCTTGAACAATTTTTCAATCAGTTTTGCTAAGGAATTATTTTCAGTATCTAAGTTTTTTATTGGTTTGAATATGAGAGGGTGGTGAGTAAATATAAAGTTGCAATTTTTTTGAAGGGCTTCTTTTAGGACTTCATCATTAAGCTCAATACAGAGCATGATGCTTTTGATTTTTTGCCTCCTTGAGCCAATTTGAAGTCCAACGTTGTCCTTCTCCCAAGCGGCTCCAGGCGGTGCCCAATCATCTAGATATTTTGTCAAATCTCCAACTATCATATATAAAAAAAATGCACTCATGATATTGTGAGTGCATTTGGTAATCAGAATCCTCTATTTAAAAGTTCTGTGTTCTTTCTTTTGCCTGATTTGATTAAAAATTTTCTCATATTTGCACACAAAATATACCATAAACGCGTATAAGATTCAAACTAATATATGGTGTCAAATTTTAGCTGGTTCTATCCAGCTCCCTTTTTCACGAATAATCTCAATTAATTCATCTACAGCATTTTCGGAATTCACATTTCTACGCACAATATCTTTGCCGTGGTAAAGCGTTATTTTATTGGGTCCGGAACCTACATATCCGAAATCTGCATCTGCCATTTCTCCCGGTCCGTTTACTATACAGCCCATAATCGCAATTTTAACGCCCTTTAAATGTTCGGTACGTTTACGGATTTTGTTTGTTACTTCAACTAGATCAAATAAAGTTCTTCCGCAAGAAGGACACGCAATATATTCTGTTTTAGAAATTCTTGTCCTCGCGGCTTGAAGAATTCCAAAACAAGTTCTGTTAATAAATCCTTCTTCAAAATTATTGTTCGATTGATTTTTCCCGGTTAACCAAACTCCATCGCCCAAGCCGTCAATTAACAAAGAACCAAAATCTGTAGATGCATATAATCGGAAATTATCTTCATCCATTTTTTCATATGATCGTTTTATGAAAACCGGATTTTTTATGTTTCTAAGCATCAACTCAAAAAAAGCACGGCGCTGTTCTGCCATACCGTGAAGATTCTCTGTTGATAAAACTAAAACAACCGTTTGATCATTTGCTATTACTGAAAGCTGATCGCTGAAAGCTGATCGCTGATTCATTTCAACAAAATTTAGAACAAATGATTTATTTCCGGCAGACTTGTATTGTTCAATTGAGGAATAGAAAGAGAATCCTTTTGTTTTATCTTTGAGCAAAGACCATTTTTCATAATTGTAAATTACTTTTAAAACGGTCGGTGATTCAAAATGTAAATCATTATTTCCTATGAATAAAAGATCGCTTGCCTGATCGGTCATATTCCATTTATCTGTTATAGGATCGTAAGTGAAACCGATTTGAGCTAGATCTTTGTAATTGATGATTCCTTCTTCACTGAAATCCGAAATTATTTTTGGAACAGTCGTGCCGCCAATTGCTGCAACTTCAAATGTTTCTCTTCGTTGGTATATGAATGGATCTTTAGGTGTTTCGTCAATCGAAAATATTTGTGAGTGGCTTTCCCTTCCTTGATATCTCTGCGCTAATGAAATTGCAACAGGTACTTCAAATTCCGGTTCTTCTGTTAATGAGACGCGGATTGTATCACCGATTCCATCTTCGAGTAATGTTCCGATTCCAAGAGCAGATTTAATCCTTCCATCTTCACCATCACCTGCTTCCGTTACCCCGAGGTGTAATGGGTAATTCATGTTTTCAGATTCCATCCTTTGAATCAGTAAACGGTAAGCTTGAACCATTGCCTGAGGATTGCTGGACTTCATTGATAAAACAATATTATGATAATTTAAGTCTTCGCATATACGCAGAAATTCTAAAGCAGATTCAACCATTCCATTCGGTGTATCTCCGTAACGGCTCATAATACGGTCTGATAATGAACCGTGATTAGTCCCGATACGCATTGCTGTTCCATACTCTTTACAAATCTTTACTAACGGAGAAAATTTTTCTCTTATTCGGTCAAGTTCGGAATGATATTCTGCATCTGTGTATTCAAAAACTTGAAATTTTTTCTTATCGGCATAATTACCGGGATTCACTCTTACCTTTTCAACAATTCGCGCTGCAAGTTCTGCGGCATTAGGAGTAAAATGAATATCTGCAATGAGGGGTGTTTTATATCCGCGCTTACGTAATTCATTTTTAATATTCCGAAGATTTCCTGCTTCGTTGATGCTTGGTGCAGTGATGCGGACATACTCACAACCCGCTTTAATCATTCTTATAGATTGTTCAACAGTCGCAATTGTATTCATTGTATCGGTGGTTGTCATTGATTGAATACGAATCGGGTTAGTAGCACCAAGAGGAACATCACCGATAAAAACTTCGCGGGTTTTGTAGCGGGAATATTGAGTTAGACTATTACAATATTTTGTAATTTTTTCAATCACGATGCAACATAATTAACAAGAATAAATGGCAAGAAGTTCTAATTTGTTTTTGCAAGTTCGTATAAAAATGTTTTGATGAACTCAGGAGCGGCTAGGGGATTTTGTGCCGTAATTATATTTTTCTGAACAACAACAGGCGAATCTTTATAATCAACACCCTGTTTTTCCAATTCCTTTCTATCATCCGAATGGCAAGTAGCACATTCGGAAAGTATTCCGGCTTTAGCTAAAATAATTGGAGCACTGCAGATTGCACCGATCGGCTTTTTACTTTTAGAAAATTTTTGAGCGGTTGATTGAATAACCGGATCATCCCAATAATTTCTCATACCGCTTCCGCCGATTAGTATTAATCCGGCAAAATTACTTTCGTGAATGTTATAAAGCTGGACATCATTCTTAACTTTTAATCCGTTTGAACCGATACAGAGTGAGTATGAATCCGATGCGATAAATATTTTTATATCCGCTCTTTCGAGAGCATTGGTAATAATTAGATATTCTTCTTCGTTGAATTTTTGTGCCGGAAGGATCAGCAGAACACTTTTCTTAATCAAAAATTTAACTCTTTCTTGTTTCAATAATCAAAATACAAATATAAATTTTGATCGGCAATCTGTTATATGTTAACAGTTAATCGTGAATTGTTTTCTAAAAATACTTAATATGAAGTAGTGATTTATTTCCTTTTAAATTTCCATGAGTAATAATGACCAGTTCAAAGAAAAAGCTAGTTCGCGAAGGTGATTTCTTACAAAAAATTTTTGAATATAATTCATTGCCTATCCCATATTATAGTATGAATAATGGCCATGCGATTTGTGGTGACAGTTTACCAATTCTAAAAAAGATTAAAGATAATTCAGTGAATCTAATCTTTACGTCCCCACCTTTTGCTTTAACAAGAAAAAAAGAGTATGGTAATAAATCTGCTGAAGAATATGTTGAATGGTTTACTACATTTGCAGTAGAATTCAAGAGAATCTTAACCGAAAATGGTTCTTTTGTTTTAGACTTGGGTAGTGCATATTTACCAGGGTTTCCTGTCAAAAGCATTTATCAATATGAGCTTTTAATTCACTTATGTAATGAATTAAATTTTTACTTAGCCCAAGAGTTTTTTCATTATAATCCATCTAGATTACCTTCACCAGCAGAGTGGGTTACTGTTCGACGAATCAGAGTCAAAGATTCAGTTAATGTAGTTTGGTGGTTATCAAAAAATCCTTATCCCAAAGCGGATAATAAAAAAATATTGAAACCATATAGTGCAAGCATGAAACTATTATTAAAGAATGGATATAAAGCCAAACTAAGACCAAGTGGACACGATATTTCACAAAATTTTTCTAAAAACAATAATGGTGCAATACCTCCAAATTTACTAGAGTTAGCAAATACAGAATCAAACAGTCAATACTTGAAGTTATGTAAAAAACATGGACTGAAACCTCATCCAGCTAGGTTCCCCAAAGATTTTGCAACATTTTTTATAAACTTTTTAACAGATGAAGATGATATTGTTTTAGATCCATTTGCTGGATCGAATACGACTGGTTATGCAGCTGAAATTCTTAATAGAAAATGGTTGTCAATAGAAATTAGAAAAGACTATTTAGAGGGAAGTAAATTCAGATTCAAAGATCAGCAAGATTTATTCGCGAGCAAACGTAGTGCATAGACATCAAAAATATAGTTTGTTAGAGAAAATAGTTAATTCTATAAATGAGGATGGGTGGGATGTCTTTTATTTGTCTGATCCCAAGTATCATCCATTTAGACTAAAAATTTACAACGAAAAAGAAAGCTATAATATTCGGATTTATATTTGGCATTTAACTCATGGGGGTGGTTCGGCAAGGCCGGTTGATGAATATAGAATCCAAATTACAGGTGTAGATCATTTTGAAGCAGAAGTTGGCGGAAAGACATTAATATTAGGTTGGTGGGAAGAAGGAAATGTATTTGCTGGTTTCGATTTTAACAAACACATAGGTAATCTTGGTTTTTCCCCCTCAATTCAAATAAGAGAAGCAGCTTTAAGAAAAGCTTACGTTAATGGATTTTCACCATGGACTAAGGAAAATCAAGAAACAGCAATTGCCTTCAGGACAGATTTTTTTGTTGAGTATGTAAGAAATTTAGAGTCCCTACATTCATTTGGTGAATCAAAAAATGATTTCGAAGCATTAGAAAATATTGCAAATAGACCAAATGAAATTAATGATACAATTATTGAAAGTATTTCTCCTCCGAGACAATTAACAGTTACTAGTGTTACAAAAAAGATTAGCGATAATGGATTTAAAGCAAGGGTATTAAATGCTTATTCACAGAAATGTGCTTTCTGTGGTTTGCAATTAAAATTAGTTGATGCTGCCCATATCTTACCAGTTAGCTATTCCGAAAGCACCGACGAGACATGTAATGGAATTTCAATGTGCGCATTACATCACCGTGCATTTGATAGGTCTCTCGTGACTATTAACATGGAATATCAAATTGTACACAATGATAAAAAGATAGAGAAATTATCTGCCGAGAAGCTTACTGATGGCGTAGAAGATTTTGTTAGGTATCTCCGACCATACATCATACTTCCACCTGCAGTTAATGATCGACCTCACATTGAATACATAAAAAAAACTAATGAGATCAGAGGTTGGGAACTTAATTTTTAGAATAGACAAATAAACAACATGGATTAGCTTAATTTTATGCGTATCCCCGAACAAAAGATCGAAGATATAAGAAACTCTACGGATATTGTAGATCTGATTTCCGGTCATGTTCATTTACGTAAGCGCGGAAAGAACTTTGTAGGACTGTGTCCATTTCATCAAGAAAAAACTCCATCATTTACAGTAAGCGAAGATAAACAGATCTATCATTGCTTCGGCTGCGGAGCCGGAGGAAATGCTTTTAAGTTCTTAATGGAATTCAAAAATATTTCTTTTGTTGAAGCGGTTGAAGAAATTGCTGAACATCTTGGAATAAAGATAGATTTTGAAAGCCATCCTTCCGATGCACAGCAAAATGAACTTGAAGAATTATATGAAATAAATGTTTTAGCAGCTAGATTCTTTTCAGATAACTTGTTAAAAAGTTCCGATGGCGAAACAGCACGAGAATATTTAAAAAGAAGGAACATCAAACAGCCAACACAAAAGACTTTTGGGATAGGTTACGCTCCTTACGGATGGGACAATTTTCTTGCTCACGCTAAAGAAAATAAAGTTGATCTTGCTAAAGCAAAACTTCTTGGGTTGATTGACATCAACGATAAAGGCGAGTATTACGATAAATTCCGCGGGCGTGTAATATTTCCTATCTTCTCACCAAACGGAAGAGTAATTGCATTCGGCGGACGTATTTTAGAAAATCAAGAGAATGCCGCTAAGTATTTAAACTCACCTGAATCACAAATTTATTCTAAGAGACGTTCTCTGTATGGATTGTTCCACTCAAAAGATGATATAAGAAAATTAGACCGCGCAATTCTTGTTGAAGGATATATGGATTTGGTTTCCTTATATCAAGCCGGAGTAAAAAATGTAGTTGCATCTTCCGGAACATCTTTAACGGAAGAACAAGTTCAGCTTCTTTCTCGATTCACTAAAAACACTATAATTCTTTTTGATGCTGATCCTGCCGGACAAAAAGCATCGCTAAGAAGTATTGAGATATTACTGAAGCAGGACTTTGAAGTGAAAGTTATTGCTTTGCCAAAAGGCGAGGATCCGGATTCGTATATCATCAAATACGGAAAAGAAAAATTTGAAGAAGAAGTAACCCGCGCAAAGAACTTCTTGGAATATCAAACGGCACAATTTGAAGAACAAGGTTTATTTGAAGACCCTGCAGAAACGACAAAAGCTATACGAGAACTTGTGAATACTTTAGCTTTGGTTGGCGATGAACTTAAGCGAAATTTATTGATGAAGACCATTGCCAAGAGATTTAATTTGCGAGAGAAGTTAATTGAATCTGAACTCAATACATTTTTACAACAGCAAAAAGAAAGGAGCACTGCTTCAACAGCTCGTCCCGATCAGAGAAGCGCAGTTCAGCAGGCTCAATCACAGCTTGCATTGTCTTCAAAATCAGCAGACGAAAATCCTTACGAGAAAGAATTGATCCGTTTACTTTACAGCGGCGAAGAAGAAATTATTTCTCATATTCTTGATAAAATTTCCGTTGAAAATTATAATGATCATAGCATGAGGAAGCTTGCCGAGATTGTTAGGGACGGGTTCAATGAGCAGAAATATTCCCCGGCTTATTTAATTGATAAAATTGATGATGAAGACTTACAAGAATTTATTTTTGAATTAACTCTTGCTGATGAATCAATAAGTAAAAAGTGGGATGAACTTTCTTTTAACGGCAAAATTGAAAAAGATACATTAGATCATGCACTGGAGACAATAAAAAATTTTCTTCTTTATCAAATTGATCAGCAGATCAAACTGAACAATCAATTCATTTCGGATTCCAAAGACGAACGGCTGCATTTAGAAATGATGAAACGAAATCAAGAATTGCAGGACGAAAAAAAATCACTACTCGGTTCAAAGAACAAGCAAATATGAATTGAAAATGCTATACAATCAATCACTTTACGAAATTAATACCCGAATTTGGCTCCGAAGATTTGATCAAGGTATTATCAAATCAACTTTGAACGATGTGCCGAATTCATACTGGGACGATCTTGCGAAAAAGGGAATTGATTATATCTGGTTAATGGGAATTTGGAAAACATGTAATTCAGTAATTGATAGATGTTGTTTTGAAGAAGGATTAAAAAAAAGTTACAACCGTGCATTAAAGAGCTGGAAGCGGGAAGATGTGATCGGTTCACCTTATGCAATAGATGTTTACGAAATCAGTTCGGAGCTTGGCGATCATAAATCCCTGCTTGAATTAAAATCCCGCTTGAATAAGAAGGGGATGAAACTTATTCTCGACTTCGTTCCAAATCATTTTAGTGCGGACACCAGGTTAATCAAAACCAGTCCCGGCATTTTTCTTTCTGTTGATAAAGAATTTTTTAACCGGGATTCACATACATTTTACCAGCCAAATCATAATGAACAAAAATATTTTGCTCATGGCCGCGATCCTTTTTTCCCTGCATGGCAGGATACTATCCAGATAAATATTTTCAGTAAAGAAGCCAGAAAATTTCTTATCAACACTCTGCTTGCTTTAGCAAAAATATGCGATGGTGTTCGCTGCGATATGTCAATGCTTTTACTCAACAATGTTTTTAAGAATACTTGGGGAGGAGTTTTAGGTAAGAACGGTTTTGAAAAGAATGAATCAGAATTCTGGACGGAAGCGATATTAGAGATTAAAAATGAAAGAGCTGATTTTCTTTTTATCGCTGAAGCATATTGGGATCTTGAATATGATCTTCAACAAATCGGGTTCGATTTTACTTATGACAAGAAATTGACCGATCGTTTGAAATATGCACCGGTAAAAGAAATTCACAACCATCTTCTTGCCGATAATGATTATCAAAAAAAATCATTGCGATTCATTGAAAATCATGATGAAGAACGGGCAGCCGCAATTCTTGGAAAAGATAAATCAAAAGCAGCGGCTGTAATAATAAGCACGATTCAAGGAATGCGTTTTTATTATGACGGACAATTCGAAGGGAAAAAAATAAAACTCCCGGTGCAGCTTGGAAGAGAGCCGGAGGAACAGCAGAATAATGTTCTGAAAAGTTTTTACAATAAACTTTTGGCTATAACTTCACATGAAATTTTTAATAGAGGTAAGTGGATTCTTTTAGATCCGGAACCTTCTTTGGATAATAACTCAACATTTTTGAATATCCTTGCATGGGTCTGGTCCTTTAAAGATGAAAAACGTCTTGTAGTTGTTAATTATTCGGAAACTCTTTCAACATGCCGGATAAAATTGGACGTGCGCGGTTATCAAGAAGACTTTTTAATTAAGGATTTATTGAACGATCAGTCATATATGCGTTCTGCAGAGGAAGTTTACAACAGCGGTTTGTATATCGAGCTAAAACCTTTCCAATCACACATTTTTATTTTTTGAAAATATTTTAACAGCGACACCCCCGAATGGAAGAATGCAAAGTTATTACACCTTAAGCATATCTTGTACAATCGGTTTCAATCCGGCAAAAACCAGTCAACTTCATGTATTTCAACTTTCGTTCAATATTTTTTGAAATGTTTCTTGAATTACATTCGATGCTAATTCAACATGTTTCTCTTCGGTGCGTAATCCCGAAACACATAATCGTATTGTAAATTTTCCATTCAATTTTGTGTGAGTGATAAAAACTTTTCCGGTTGCATTTACTGCATGCAATAATTTTTCGTTTAGCTCATTGATTTTTACTTCATCATTCCATCCGTTTGGTTTCGCACGGAAACAAACCGTGCTGAAAGGAGTAGGTGCAACTCGTTCAAAATTAGGATTCTCATCAATCCATTTTGCAAAAAATTGTCCAAGACGGATGTGCTCTCTCAATCTCGACTGTAATCCCTCAACACCAAAATAACGCAGTACAAACCAGAATTTTAATGATCTAAATCTTCGCCCAAGCTGTATTCCGTAATCCATATAATTATTCACGGATGAATCTTCCGCAGTTTTCAAATATTCGGCTGTAAGTGAAAATGCTTGTTTAAGAATTTCCGGTTTGCGCGTATACAAAATGCTCAAATCAACCGGAACGAATAACCATTTGTGCGGATTGACAACAAACGAATCAGCATGTTCTACATCCTTAAAATGTTTGTTCATCTCCGGCAGCATTGCAGTTACACCGGCATGTGCCGCATCAACATGAAGCCAAATTTTTTCCCGAGTGCATATTTTAGCAATCTCTTCAACCGGATCTACACTTGTTGTTGATGTTGTTCCAATTGTTGCAACAACACAGAACGGAACGCAGCCATTTGCTCGATCTTCTTTGATTGCTTTCTCTAACTTTGATGGGATCATTCTGAATTCGGAATCAACCGGAATTTTTCTAATTCCATCCAAACCAATACCGAGTGTAAGTGCCGCTTTATCAATTGAGTTGTGAGCATGCTCTGAACAATACAAACGAAGTTTAGGAACACCGCTCAGACCGTGTTTGCGAATATCAAATCCGATATTTTCCCGTGCGGCTGCAATTGCATGCATAGAACTTACTGAAGCGGTATCGTAAATAATTCCCCAAAATTCTTTTGGAAGATTAATTATTTCTCTAAACCAGTTTAAAACTGTTTCTTCAAGTTCGGTTGATGCTGGCGCGGATTTCCAAAGCATCGAGTTAACATTAAATGCTGCGCTGATAAGTTCTGCAAGAATTCCCGGACCGCTTGCAGTTGAATTGAAATACGCCATAAAGTTCGGATGCTGCCAATGAGTTGTTCCCGGCAAAATAATTTTATCTAAATCCTCGATAATTTTATCTATCGGCTCGCCGGATTGCGGCGCATGATTTGGCAATTTACTTTTCACGTCTCCCGGATTAATGTTAGGCAGAACAGGGAATGAATCAACATTTTCAAGATAGTTGGCGACCCAATCAATTAATTCGTAACCGTACTTTTTAAATTCTTCTGCCGGCATATCGCCATAACTCTTGTTCTTATTCATGCTCTTTCTCTAAAATTTTATTTGTTTTGCCCAATCGGAAATCAATCTCATCAGTTGAATCCGCTTGTCGGAAAATGAATGACCTGTTTCGAGTATGAACTCTTTAACATTAGAATTTGCTAGTTTGAGTGCGCCAACCAACGGCTTATGATGCAATTCTATAGGTGCTGTTGTATCATGTTTAGCACTTATGATAAGAAGATTTTTTTGTGAAAGTTTTTCGGCATGATTAATAAGATCCCAATCGGCTTTATGTTGGATCATTTCCTTCAAAAGTATTTCCGGAGAAGGACAGTTCACAAAATCTTTTGCTAGTTGCATTCTTTCAGCGCTATATTTTTTTATCTCTCCATTCATTGTTATTAATTGTCCGAACATCCCGATGTTAAACGGCGCTATCGCACAAACATTTTTTATAAAATCAAATTGGAGTGAGGTAAACAGCGCAGCGAATCCACCCATACTATAACCAAGAAATAAAATTCTATTTTTATCTACTTGGAATTTTTCTCTGCATAAATCGTCTTTTAAAAATGTTACTGCTGCGGGTATATCTTCAATAAGATTATTCCAAGAAAATTCACCTTCACTTCCCCATGAACCGCGGCTATAAAACGTGAAAACATTAAATCCTTGACGCTGAAGCATGTGTGCAATATCGTAATTCACTTCATTGCCGGGAAAACCGGTTAAGAGCAAAACAGTTGGATGTAGTCCTTCACCTGAAGTAATAAACATTGTGCCTAAAACTTTTGATCTGCCGCTAATGAAAACTGCAGGAGACAATGATGATGGAAATTTAGGATCAATCGTTGGGTTATCTTGGGTTACAGGATCAAAATCTGTCATTGCTCATACCTTGGCATTTGTCATTTCTTCTCTTCAAAGATAAGCAGAAAAAGATTTGTCTGAAATCTATTTACAAAATCACTCTAAATTTCCATATCGCTTTGTCATTTCTTATCTTTGCAACAGCCCATCCCTTTCCCCTCCCAAAGGGAAGGGATTTTTAATTGTTGAATTAACTAAGAATTTATTATGAGAGTAAGTAAATCGTTTATTCCGACCTTAAAAGAAGTACCGAATGATGCGGTAATTCAAAGCCATATTTTAATGATCCGTGCAGGATTAGTAAGACAAGTATCAGCCGGAATATATTCATGGCTGCCGCTTGGATATAAAGTTCTAAGAAAAATCATGGATATAATCCGCGAAGAGATGAATGCTATCGGCGGACAGGAGTTTCATTTTCCCGGATTAAATCCAAAAGAAATTTGGGAACAGACGGGACGAGTTGAAGCATTCGGAGATATTCTTTTTCATATTAAGAACCGCGATTATGTTTTAGCCCCAACACACGAAGAGATAGTTGCATATCATGCTAAGGGTTCTATCGCTTCTTACAAAGATCTGCCGCAAATTTGGTATCAGATCCAAACAAAGTTTAGAAATGAACCGCGTCCGAGAAGCGGAGTTATACGTGGAAGACAATTTATTATGAAGGATGCTTACACACTCGACCGCGATGAAGCCGGTTTGGATGTTGGCTATTCTCTTCATGATAAAGCTTACCGTAAAATTTTTGACCGCTGCGGGTTAAAATATTTTGTTGTAGGCGCTTCAAGCGGTGCAATGGGCGGAAGTAAATCCGAAGAGTTTATGGTTAAGAGTGATGCGGGCGAAGATACTGTTGCTTATTGCGAAAAATGCGGATATGCTGCCAACGCTGAAGTTGCTCAATCGGTTGCTACATCAGTTCCGCGTCAAAAAGAATCGAAGAAATTTCTTGAAATATCAACGCCTAATGTTCACACAATAGATGAACTTTGCGAGTTCTTAAAAATTGACGAACATGAAACTGCTAAATCAAGAATTTATATTCATGATGCTAAACCGGTTCTTGTTTTAATGCTTGGCAACGATGAAGTAAATGAAACAAAATTGGCAAATGTTCTTGGCGGGAATGTTCGTCCTGCTCATCCGGAAGAATTGAAAGAAATTTCCGGTGCTGATGCCGGTTCGATTGGACCGATTGATTTTCCACATAAAATAATTGCAGATAATCTTTTGAAGGACGGAAATAATCTTTACAGCGGTGCGAACAAAAATGATTATCACATCGGCGGAATAGATTTGAAGCGCGATGTTCCAAAATGCGAATACTTTGATCTGCGTACTGCAGAGAACGGAGAAAAATGTATCCGCTGCGGTTCAACCTTGGATGTATTCAAAGCAATCGAACTTGGACATATCTTTAAGCTTGGGACAAAATATTCCGATGCGCTTGGTGTACTTTATCTTGATGAAAAAGGGAAAGAACATCCGATAGTGATGGGAAGTTACGGTATTGGTGTGGAAAGAATTTTTGCCTGCTTCCTCGAGCAGAATTATGATGAGAAAGGAATTATTTGGAAAAAACCTCTCAATCCATTTGATATTCATTTGATCGGATTGAACATGAAAAACGATCTCGTTTCCAAAACTTGCGAAAAACTTTACATTGATTTGATTGCAGAAGGTTACGAGGTGCTGTTTGATGACCGTCTTGAAGCGAGCGCAGGATTCAAATTCAATGATGCTGATTTGCTTGGAATGCCTTTTCAATTAATTGTAGGAGAGAAGAATTTGAAAGACGGTAAAATTGAATTGAAGAACAGAAAAACCGGCGAGAAAAAAATTGTTGAACAAAACCAATTAAATTCTATTCTCAAAGAACTGATTAAAAGCTAAACGCAAAGACCGCAGAGAAAAACTTTGCGAACTCTGCGGTTAAAAAAAAATATGAACGCAAAGTTATACATTGTCTCTACACCCATCGGCAACTACGAAGATATTTCTCTACGTGCGATTAATGTTCTAAAGTCGGTTGATTTTATTATTTGCGAAGAATTCAAAGAAGCAAGACGATTACTTTCTCACTTTCAAATCGAGAAAGAATTACACTCACTCAACGAGCATAATGAAAAAGAAGCGTCACAAGAAATATTTCAAAAAATCAAAGGAAGTAAATCTGCCGCTTTGATTTCCGATTGTGGCACTCCGCTTTTTTCTGATCCCGGAAATTTACTTGTTCAAATGTGTATTGCCGCAAAGATTGATGTTGTTGCAATTCCCGGTGCAAGTTCATTACTGCCTGCTCTTGTTGGTTCAGGATTTAATCTTGTTAAATTCTATTACGCCGGTTGGCTCTCACCCAAAAGCGAAATTAGAAAAAAAGAATTACTTAGGTTAAAGGGAGTTAAAGAATTAATTGTTCTGATGGAAACACCATACCGATTAAAAGCAATTTTAACTGACGTTTCAAAAATATTCGGTGCTTCAACAAAAATTGTTGTAGCGTTCGATCTAACTCTTCCAACGGAAAAATATTTTAGAGGAATTGTTTCTGAAATATTAAAATCAGCATCAGAGAAAAATCTTAAAGGTGAGTTTGTTCTGATCATTAATAACAAATAAATATCTATTCATTCCGAATTATGGAAAGCAAATGCAAATAATTAAACTCCTCCCCAAACTTTTTTTGATTGCACTTCTCTTTACTGTATTATCATTCAGCGGCTGCAAAAAGGATGATATTGTTCAGCCGGAAACAGAGAATCCTTTATCCAATTCCCAAGTTCCCAACACAGAAGATATTGTGATGTACGAAATAAATCTCCGCGCATTTAGTAACGAAAGTACATTTAATGGAATTACAGCTCGCCTCGATTCGATTAAAGCTTTGGGTGTAAATGTTATTTGGCTAATGCCAATTCATCCTGTAGGAGTTCTTAAATCAGTTGGACAGCTTGGTTCTCCCTACTCAGTTCAAAACTACTTAACAGTAAATCCTGAATTTGGGACATTGGATGATCTGAAAAGTTTAATCAGCAAATCGCACAATCTTAAAATATCTGTAATATTAGATTGGGTCGCTAATCATACCGCTTGGGACAATCCGTGGATAGCTAATAAAAACTGGTACACACAGGACGGAAACGGAAATATTATTTCTCCTGCAGGAACCGGATGGAATGATGTTGCAGATCTTAATTATAATAATTCCGAAATGCGTTTAGCAATGATCAATGCTATGAAGTATTGGACTAAAGAAATTGATGTGGACGGTTTCAGATGCGATGCCGCCGATTACGTTCCGTTTTCTTTTTGGAAACAGGCTCTGGATTCACTAAAAAAAATTCCGAATAAAAAATTGATCCTGTTGGCTGAAGGAAATAGAAGTGATCACTTTACATCTGGTTTTCAGCTTAATTATGCGTGGGATTATTATTCAATGCTAAAAAATGTTTTCCGTGTTGGTTATAATGCATCTTTTCTTTTTACTACTCATCAAAACGAATATAGAAGTATAACTAACGGTAACAAACTGAGATTTACAACAAACCACGATGAATCCGCATGGGATAATCCCCCCGTCGTAATATTTAATGGAAAGCAGGGAGCTTTAGCCGCATCAGTTGCCTCAATATTTATGGGGGGTGTTCCTCTCATATACAGCGGACAGGAAATAGGCTACCCAACAAAGCTTCCATTTTTCAGCCGCAGTCCAATTGACTGGAATATTAATCCTGATATGAAAACTGCTTACAAAAAACTTTTTTCTCTTTATAATTCCACCCCGGTATTAAAAAAAGGAACTGTCACTGATTATTCTGATGTGAACGTAGTTGCATTTACCAAATCGTACCAGGGTAAAGAATGTTTTATTTTAGTGAACACGCGGAAAACCTCAGAGACTTTTGCATTACCTACTTCACTTCAAAACATTACATGGACAAATCTTCTTGATAATTCTACTATGAAAACAAGTGGTAATGTAATTCTCCAACCATATCAATATCTTATTTTATTACGATAGACAATATTCAGCAGAATTCTAAAACCAAAGGGAAAGTTAATAATGAAAACTTTATTTAAAAAAGAAGACGTTGATGAAATTATTAACAGAATAAATAAACTTTCTCCAAGCACACAAAGACAATGGGGAAAGATGAATGTAGATCAGATGCTTGCGCACTGTTCTGTAGGAATGCAAACAGCGACAGGTGAAAAGATTTTGCAGTCCGGATTATTTCTTAGATTGATTGGACCGCTTTTCAAATCGCAAACAACTAACGATAATCCATTTAGAAAAGAAAGTCCGACTAATCCCGGTTTTATTATTGGTAGTACGGAAGGATTTGAAAAAGAAAAACAAATTCTGATTGGGCTAATAAATAAATTTCATCAGGGCGGAGAGACAAAGTGCACAACTAATCCGCATTCCTTTTTCGGAAAATTAACGCCAACCGAGTGGAGTTCATTGCAGTATAAACATCTTGATCATCATCTTACACAATTTGGTGTGTAACCAATTAACCAGTTCTCTTGAATCCCAAATCAATTTTTGATAATGTTGCAGCGAAACTAATTTGAAATACTATTTGTTTAGGAAGAAAAGGAGTTAAATATGTTAATGGTTCAAGATGTAGATCTTACACCGAATCCTCAGGCGCTTAAGTTTGTTATAAATGAAAAACTATTAATTAAAGAAACGCGCAATTTCAAAACAAAAGAAGAAGCTCAGAATGATCCGCTGGCAAAAGGCATTTTTGAAATTGCCGGTGTTGTTTCTGTTTTTTATATGGATAAATTCATTACGATCGAAAAAGAAGCTAAAGTTGCTTGGGGACAAATACAACGCCCGTTCGTAGAGTTCATCAAAAATTTTGATAGATCGTTGATACCTGCCGAAAATATCTCAACTCAAGCTAACAGTGAAGAAGAAACGGCGCTTCTTAAAAAAGTAAATGAAATTTTAGATCAGCGCGTTCGCCCTGCACTTGCAGGAGATGGTGGTGGACTTGAAGTTACCGGAATGGAAGGCTACACGCTTAAGATTAAATATCAAGGCGCTTGCGGTAGTTGCCCCAGTTCAATCAGAGGAACTTTGGTTGCAATTGAGAATTTATTGCGACGGGAAGTGAATCCTTCTATAGAAGTTGTTTCTGCAGATTAACGGAATTACTCTTCTTTAAAATGAAAGAGGCTGTATCAAAAGATGAGATCACTTCGCTTCGCTCGTGATGACAAACCATCTTATGAGACAGCCTCTTTGTTTTCTAATAATTATTTTTATTTGAGTGTTGTTACTTTGCTGATATCATCAAGCTTAACAAACTTCTCATGAAATTTATAACTGTTACCGCTTTTTACGGTTTTAATAAATTTCACATTAACAACAGTGGACCTAACTTTTCCTTTCGCTTTATCAGCGAAGGATTGTTGCTTTGCCATGGTTTATCTCCATTAATTTTGGAAGCAAATTTAAGTAAAATCCATTTAACAGCAAAAGAAAGCTTCTTTAAATTAAATCGCGAAATTCCGCATTAATTAATTTTATTAAGTCATTAGGAGAAATGTTGACTTGCATGCCGCGTATTCCCGCACTACAATAAATCTTATCGTAGAGCCGGGCTGTTTCATCAATGAAAGTTCGGTATTGTTTTTTCATTCCGATAGGCGAGCCGCTGCCGCGAATATATCCTGTTAACGGCTGCAGCTCTTTAACTTTTATCAGTTCAATTTTTTTAGAATAACTTGATGTAGCGGCTTTTTTTAAGTTCAATTCAAAATTACCGGGAATAACAAATACAATAATTTCGTTTCGGTCATTTCTTGCAACAAGTGTTTTGAATACAGTTTCCGGAAGCGCCCCGATTTTGTTTGCAACGGAAACCGCATCTATCTCTTCATCGTTGGATATATATTCAATTATTGAATGTGAAATGTTTTTTGATTCTAATATTCGGATAGCGTTTGTTTTCATGATTTTTTGACCTCCCCCTTTAATTCCCCCTCCTTAACTAAGGAGGGGGACACAAGGGGTGGTTAACCAACTTTTGCTAAAATTAAATCAGCGAGAATTCTTCCGCTTTCTTTTAATTCAAAATCCGATGCTTTTGTTTTAGGTACTTCAACTTCTTTTTTATCATCAATTTTTAATCCTAAATATTTTGCCCGCTCTTCATCTTTCTTCTTTCTATTAGCTTCAGCTTGATCACGTTCCTGCTTACGCACAGATTCGTTTAGCGAAAGAGTCTTTTTATCTCTGTTTTGGTTAAACTCTTTAATATCATCCAGCATAAAGTTGTATTCAATATCATTTTTTATTCTATCGTTATGTTTCTTTTCCAAAAGAGGAAAATATTTTGATAGATAAGAGAACTGCTTAAACTGTGCAGGTTGAATTTGATCCCAAGGTAATGCACTCTTTTGCGAACTTTCTCCAAATTCTTTTGCAGTAAACTGTGAAGGGAAACTAATATCAGGTTTAACGCCGAGAAGTTGAGTAGTGCTGCCTGTTATTCTATAAAATTTTTGTATAGTTATTTTCAATTGACCTAATTTTTTATTTGTTATCGGCAATGCACGGTTAAGATCAATCAAATTCTGAACAGTGCCTTTACCGAAAGTATTTGATCCAAGAATAAGTCCTCTGCCGTAATCTTGTATAGCAGCGGCAAAAATTTCTGATGCAGAAGCACTAAATCTGTTTGTCATAACCGCAAGAGGTCCATCATAAATAATTGATGGATCGGGATCTTGATCAACTTCTACCATATTTGCGGAATTCTTAACTTGAACTACAGGCCCGTCTTTAATGAACAAACCGGTTAATTGAATTGCTTCTTGAAGCGAACCGCCTCCGTTATTTCGAAGATCAAGAATAATTCCATCAACCTTTTGCTCTTTGAATTTATTTAGAATGCTTTTTACATCTCGTGTTGTACTCTTATAATTCGGATCACCTTTTTGCTGAGCTTCAAAGTCAGTATAAAATGAAGGCAGTTTAATTACACCCAGCTTAAAACTTTTTCCGCTCTCTTCGAGGTTCAAAATTTCATCTTTAGCTGCTTGTTCTTCGAGTTTAACTTTATCTCTAACGATTTTTATTTCAGTTGAAGGATCGCTGGGACCATTCTTAGCTTTTAGAATTTGTAAACGAACAACCGTCCCTTTTTTGCCTCGAATTAATTGAATAGCATCATCAAGCCGCCAACCGATAACATCAACCATTTCACCGTCTTCCCCTTGAGCAACACCAATTATTTTATCTTCTTCGTGAAGTAATCCGCTTTTATTTGCCGGACCTCCGGGTACTATGCTTGCGACAACAGTATAATCATTATCTTGCCTCAAAGTGGCGCCTATTCCTTCTAATGATAATCTCATAGCAATGTTAAAATTATCAGAAGCAGCCGGTGAAAAATAGTCTGTGTGAGGATCATACACTTGTGTGAATGAATTCATAAAAAGAGCAAAGATATCTTCAACTTCATATTGCAAAACTATCTTATGATAATTATGATAACGCTTTAATAATATATCAGAAGTACTTTTCCAATCTTTCCCCGATAAAGTTAAATTCAGAGCATCATTTTTTATTCGTAATCTCCAGAGCTCGTCAAGTTCATTGAGTGATTGAGCCCAATCAGATTTTTCTCTATCCGGGGAAAAGGATTCGTTAATACTGAAATCAAATTTATTTTTTAGAAGCGAATCAATGAATTTAATTCTTTCACCTAACCGCTTTTTGAATACGTAAAATATTTCATACGCAGAATTGATGTTCCCTTCTCTTAAAAAATCATCAATCTGAAATCTATATTTTTCAAAATTATCTAAGTCGGATTTAACGAAGTATAATTTATTATTATCAAGTGCATTGATATATTGATCGTAAATAACCGACGATAAAGAGTCATTCAGTTTTTGTTTTTTATAATGATACAAAGACAGAAATTGTGTAATTACCTGACTGACGCGTTTGTATGTTTCATCGGGCAGTATTACTTTATTTGTATCAATTGAATGATCTTTAGAAAGAACTTCATTAGGATTTTGTGCATAGGAGTTAATCGCAAGCACAAATAACAGTAGAATAATAAACAGTTTCTTCATTTGATTCCTATTTCAGTATTGTTGAATTGTGTTACACCAAAATAATAGTTTAGTTTCAAAAAAATGAGGTAAATTACATACACTCTCATAATAGGAGAACAAAGACGGATATAGAAAAAGTTCGCAAGCATTGCCTAAAAAAGAAAAAAGTTACGGAGGAATTTCCGTTTGATGAAAAAACGCTTGTCTTTAAGGTGATCAATAAAATGTTCTGTCTAACTAATTTAGATCATCCCAACAGTATTAACTTGAAATGCGACCCCGAATTAGCTGCTGAATTACGGGAAAGATACAATGAAGTCACACCGGGATATCATATGAACAAAAAACATTGGAATACAATTGCTCTTGACGGTTCGGTGTCTGATAAAGAAATATTAATCTGGATCGATCATTCGTATGAAATTGTTGTTGGTGGATTAACGAAGAAAGAGAAGTTGGTGCTGGATGCCTGATCTTAGCTACTGGACACTAAATTTATTTTTTATCAAGCATCCAGAATCTAGTATCCAGAACTCAAACCGGATCCACATGTACAAAAACTTTTTGAACTTCTTCAAGTTTTTCAAGTGTAAATTTAACTTCGTTGCCGATATCATGAGAAACAACCGTACTTAAATCTTTATCAACTTCAATATGAATTTCGATATGGAATTTATTCCCTACATAATGAGAACGAAGATCGTTAATTCCTTTAACGCCCTTAATTTCTCTAGCAATACTTTTTAGTTTTTCATCAAACTCTTTGCTTGCGGATCCCCCCATTAAATAATCAAGATTTTCTTTGGCAACCTCATAACCGGTTTTAAAGACAAACATTGCAACCATTATTCCCGCAATGCTGTCAATAAATATTAGATTATATGCTGCACCAATCACGCCAACCAATGCAATAGAAGAAGCAAGTACATCGTTAATGCTATCAACAGAAGCCGCTCTGATAGCAGGACTGTTGAACATCTTTCCGATTTTAACTTGATAACGGTTGAGAGCAATTTTTATGATCATAGTTATTATTAAAACAACATAGACAGCAGGAATAGTGTTAATATTTTGCGGATCGATCAAGCGCTTAACGGATTCTTCAATAATATTTATCCCAACAACAAAAGCAAAGACGGAAAGAATAAATGCTGCAATCGGTTGAGCCGGCGTATGTCCGAACTGATGATTTGGGTCCGGCTTCTCCCGCGAAAGTTTTACAGCGTATTTAATTCCTAAAGAAGAAAGAATATCGGTAAGAGAATTTAAAGCTTCAGAAATTACTGCAATGGAATTTGAAATGATGCCTACAATCGTTTTAATGATGAAGAGAAAAATATTGATTACAAGAGCAATGTCTGTTGCTCGTTTTAGTCTATAAGGCATATCTAAATAAAACTCTTTCTATTACATATTAGAAATTATTTCACATCAACCATCATACATAATCCATTAACCATCATACTTTCTCTTCCCAAACATTTGCAAGAGTAACAATCATCTTCACCGCGGCTTCCATATCCTGAATTGCAACATACTCTGTATAAGCATGGAAATTATGTCCGCCGGCAAATAGATTTGGCGTTGGCAATCCCATGTAACTTAAGCGTGAACCGTCTGTACCACCGCGTATTGCAGAGTTGATCGGTTTTATTCCTAATTGCATCAAAGCTTCGATTGCATTTGCTTCGATCTCGGGGTGTTGATCAAGAATATATTTCATGTTGCGGTATTGTTCTATCACTTCAAAATCAAACGTTGAACCCGGAAATTGTTCAACTGTTTTTTGGCAGAGGTCTTTTAGGAATGATTCATACTCTTTCAATTTTTCTGCATCAAAATCACGGATGATAAACTTTGCTACCATTTGAGTTTCATTACCGTTGATTTGTGTCGGATGCACATAACCTTCGCGTTTCTCTGTTGTTTCCGGTGAAAGTCTATCTTTAGGAAGCATTTCTAAAAATCTTGCAGCAATTTTTACTGCATTAATCATTTTTCCTTTTGCGTACCCGGGGTGAACATTCTTACCGTTGAATTTAATTACTACAGCATCTGCACTAAATGTTTCCGTTTCAACTTCACCACGAGTAGAGCCGTCAATTGTATATGCGTATTTAGCGTCATACTTTTTTACATCAAATTTTTCCGTACCGCGTCCGACTTCTTCATCCGGAGTAAAACAAATTCTAATTGTTCCGTGTTTAACTTCAGGGTGTTGAATTAAATAATTCATCGCATCTATAATTTCTGCAATGCCTGCTTTATCATCAGCACCAAGTAAAGTTGTTCCATCGGTAGTTATGATGTCGAGACCGATCATTTCTTTCAGTTCTGGATTCTCTGAAGCAACAATTACTTTTGTTGGATCTTTTGGAAGAACTATATCTCCGCCTTGATAGTTTTTATGTATCACCGGATTAACATTTGTTCCGGTAACAGCGGGACTTGTATCTACGTGAGAAATAAATCCGATAGTGGGAACATTCTTTGTTGTATTCGATAGCAGAGTTGCTATAACATAACCATATTCATCCATAACAGCATCCTTCAAACCGATCTGTTTTAACTCTTCAACTAACGTTTTACTAAGTTCAATCTGCTTCGGATCGCTCGGAAATGTTGTTGAATCTTCGTTCGATTGAGTATCATATTTTACGTATTTTAGGAAGCGGCCAACGCAAGTAAATTTGTAATTAGGGTCAAACATTTTTGCCTCTATTATGTTTAGAAGATTATTTGTGATGGCAAGTTAATAGAAATTGTGTGTGAGTTTCAATGTTGTTATAAAACTGTGTTGATAAAAGATACAAAAAGAAGTAAGTTTTATTTAAATGAAGAAAGGAATTAAAATGGAAAACATGATAAATGTTGAATTGCCGAAATCATTGGCAATATCACTGAAAATGGACGACAAAGAATTTTCAGATGAAATAAAAAAAGTGGCGATATTAAAACTTTATGAGATGGGAAAAATATCTTCTGGTATAGCTGCAAAGACGCTTGGGATAACCCGCATCAATTTTCTTGAGCTACTCGATAAACAAAAAATCTCTTATATAGATATTAAAGATTCTGAATTAGAAGAAGACATTCGTAATGCCTAAAAAAGTTATCAGCAACACAACCCCTTTGATAAATCTTCTAAAAATTAATCGTCTTGATTTGCTTAAGTCACTTTACGAAAAAATATTTGTTCCATCTTTCGTTTACTGTGAAGTGGAGGAAGGAAAGAAGAAAGCATATTATGCAGATCTAAGGAAATACGATTGGATAGAAATTATAGAACTTAAAAATGAAGATGCTCTAAAACTCTTAATAGACCTTGATAAAGGCGAAGCGGAAACTATTGCAATAGCTCAAGAACTTGATTGCGATCTCGTTCTGATGGATGAAAAACTCGGTAGAAGATATGCTAAGAATTTCAATCTTACCATCACCGGAACCTTAGGAATTCTTATAAAAGCAAAACAATTGGGACTAATTACAAATCTAACCGAAACTCTTACCGAGCTAAAATCAAAAGGAACCTACTTTAACGAAGAAATAATTATTAAATATAAATAGGCATACTATTACTTTTCTACTTCCCGGAGAATAAAATGAACACCGTAGAACTTATCAGAAAAAAACGAGATGGAAAATCTTTAACTGATGAAGAAATTAAATATTTAGTTTCAAATTTCACTAGAGGGAAAATTCCTAATTACCAATTTTCATCATTTCTGATGGCAGCTTACCTTAATGGATTAAACAAAAAAGAAACAGCGTGGTTAACTAAAGCAATGTTATTCAGCGGAAGTGTAATTAATCTTGATTCAATAAAAGGAAAAAAAATTGATAAACATTCTACAGGCGGAGTAGGAGATAAAACTTCTTTAATTCTTGCCCCAATTGTAGCCGCAGCCGGAGTGTATGTACCTATGATTAGCGGTCGCGGACTTGGGCACACCGGCGGAACTCTTGATAAGCTGGAAGCAATTCCGGGATTTAGAACTAATGTTACTCTTCAACAATACAAATCCATAATTAAAAAGTGTGGTGCTGTTTTAGCGGGGCAAACAAGAGAAGTAGCACCGGCAGACAAATTAATTTATTCACTAAGAGATGTAACAGCAACCGTTGAATCTATTCCGCTAATAACTGCAAGTATAATGAGTAAGAAATTAGCAGAAGGAATTGACGGATTAGTTCTTGATGTTAAAACCGGCTCTGGCGCTTTTATGAAAAGGTATGATGATTCTTTAGCTCTCGCAGATTCTCTTACAGATACTGCAAAAGCATTCAATAAAAAAGTAATTGCATTTATCACGGATATGAATCAGCCGCTTGGCAATTATATTGGCAACTGGCTTGAGGTTTATGAATCAATTAAAGTTTTGCAGGGAGAAATGTTTGGCGATCTTGTTGATTTATCACTCAATTTATCAGGTGCGATGATTTATCTTGGCGGTAAAGCATCATCAATCAAAGAAGGTGTTGAAATAAGCAAAGAAATTGTTGCAAGCGGGAAAGCATTCGATAAATTTTTAGAGATTGTAAAACTTCAAGGCGGCGATGTTTCGATGATCAAACATCCTGAGAAGTATCCGAAATCAAAAATCCACGAATCTTTAATTGCTGATAAAACTGGTTATATAAAAACAATTAATAATTACGAAGTTGGAATGGCGTCACTTGAACTTGGAGCCGGAAGAATTACGATGGAAGATAAAATTGATCCTAAAGCCGGAATAATTTTTTATCCTAAGATCGGTACAAAAATCAAAAAAGGAGAAGTGATAGCAGAATTATATACCGATAAGAAAGAAAAAATTGATTCAGTTAAGAAAAAACTTCTTGCGGCAATTAAGTTATCGAAAACGCCGACAGCACCAATGAAATTAGTAAAAACGTTAATCTCTTCCGAAGATTGTTCATTGAATTAGATTGTTTGTAGGGGACGCATACAACGCTGTCTCTACAACTTTATCACCATAATTAGTACATCTCTTTTTGTTTACTATCTCAAAATTTTCTATTTGCACGTACTCTGCTTATCTTAACGTAAGGTAATTATCATTAAGGAGGTAATATGTTATTCGTATTGTCATTGTTAGTATTGATAGCTTCTCTATTTTCGTATTTCAATTTCAAGAAAAGAGGAGGGATTCAGGAAACTAGAGTTGCATTAGCAGGCATTGGTATTGGTGCAGTTTTATCTTTACTGCAAATGTTTACTGTCGTTCCGGCAGGAACAGTTGGCGTTGTGGATTTTCTCGGAAGCGTCAGCAACACAACATTAAAATCCGGCGTAAACTTTGTAAACCCATTAGCTAATGTTGTTAAGTTCAGCATTAAGACTCAAGAATTGAAAGAAAATATGAATGTTCCATCGAAAGAGGGAATGAGCGTACAGCTTGAGATCAGTTTGCTTTACAGTCTTGATCCCGAAAATGCATCGAAGATCTACAAATCCGTCGGTGAAAATTATGAGGAGATTATCTTGGTGCCGCAATTCCGTTCTGTAGTACGAGGAGTGACTTCAAGGTATGATGCCAAAGCGCTATATACAGCTTCGCGCGAACAGTTAGCCACGGAAATGAAAGATGAATTAGAAAAGTTAGTAGGTCCACGCGGTATTACAGTCGAGTCTGCACCGATGAGACAAATCATTTTACCATCAGGACTCACTGCATCAATCGAGCAAAAACTTCAGGCAGAACAATCCTATCAACAAATGCAATTTGTTTTGAAGAAAGAAGAACAGGAAGCAGATCGTAAGAGAATTGAAGCAAAAGGTATTGCTGATTTTCAAGAAATTGTTGCAAGAGGTATTAGTCAAAATTATTTGCAATGGAAAGGTATTGAAGCAACCGAAAAGCTTTCAAACTCTACTAACGCTAAAATTGTTATTATAGGATCAGGCAAGAATGGATTACCGATTATTTTAAATCAATAATGTGAAGGGTAAGAAGTAAGAGGCGAGAAGTTAGATGTTGATTCTAAATTTACTTCTCACTTTTTGCTTCTAACTTCTTGCGGAGAAATATGAGCGTTCCAACTAAAATCAAATTACATAAACAAGAACATCTTGAAATAATTTGGGATAACGGGAAAGTAATTAACTATCCGCTCAAATTTTTGCGTGATGAATCGCCGGATGCTGGCAACAAGGGTGAAACAATCCTTTGGAAACATTATGCCTCGCCCAAAAGAGTGCCGCTTAAATCGGAAGCGTATAAAATTGAAAAAATTGATATGGTGGGTAACTATGCAATTCAAATTAGATGGAAAGACGGATACGATTTTGGAATTTACTCTTGGGATCTGCTGAAACAGTTCGGAGATTATTTAGAAGTGAGAGATAATCTTCATCAGGATTTTGATCACGAACACTAACTAAGATTAAGATTATGAGAAAGAGCAAGAAAAAGAATTGATCTTAATCTTGCTCTTCATCTTTCTCTTACTCTTTCTCTTACTCTTTCTCTTACTCTTTATAGTAACTTCTTAATATGATTTTCGTAAGTTGATTTCGGCATCAAGCCTTCATAGCTGGCAACAATTTTACCTTGCTTATCAATTACAAATGAAGTTGGTATAGCGCGCACTCCGCCGTATGCTTGAGCAACAATAGAATTTCCATATACAACCGGATAATTAATGCCATAGTTCTTTATAAAAGGCACAACTTCGCCCTTCGTGTCCGTATCAAGTGAAACACCAACTATTTCAAAACCCTTACTGCCGTATTTCTTTTTCAAATCAATTAAGTCGGGAATCCCTTTGCGGCACGGCGGACACCATGTTGCCCAGAAATCCACAATTACAACTTTGCCTTTTAGATCAGATAGCTTTAGAGTTTTACTGTCTGATGTAGGCAATGTAAAATCCGGAGCTAATGTTGTTCCTTTTTGTGCTGCTGGAATGTAATTAGGCGGATAAGGTCCGTTCTCCTCACTTCTGCCGAATAGATAATCGGAATTATTAAAAAGAAATAACAATAGAATTACACCTATAAAAAATCCTGTATAAATCCAGCTTCTATGTTTTTTAGTTAAACCGCCGAATGTATTTTGTTGATTGTTTTTATTCTGATTCATTATAACCTCTAAATTGATCTATTTATAAAATAAGAATTTATTTGCAACGGGAAAAACTAATTATTCTTTTCATTCATAAGTTTATTTAAATCGTTAACAAATAATTCTATGTCTAATTCATTAAACCCTTTTTCTTTGGTTGCGGTTTCAAGTGTACCCCAAATTGGTTCGCCGCACCTCAAACATCTTATACCTTTTTCCATCAAAAAAGTTACCGCTTTTGGAATTTCTTTTACAAGATCTTCGATTTCAATTTCTTTTGTTATCATTTACAGTTTTCTTTTTAGTTGGAATAACCCATATCAATCCAATCAAAGCACCATATAAGATAGAAATGTAAGGGCTTCCGGTAATTGGACAAGTTCCTGTTCTGCAACCGATAAAATAATAATAAGTAAAACCTAAAACAGCTCCGGCAAGAACCGGCAATATTTTTTTAAGCTTCATTTTATACAATTCTGATTATATCATATTAGATGAGATAATACATATATGGATTCAGTTAATTTTAGAAACCCAACTTCTTTAAGAAGTTGGGTTTCTGTGAAATCTATTTACATTTACTTTCTTCCTTTACCCCACTCAAGAACTTCCACTTTAACTTCTTGAATTCCAACATTAACCATATCCAGTTCCTGAGCGCATCCAAGTGAAAGATCAATAATGCGATCAGGACGGAAAGGCATTTTATCATTTATCCGAATAATTACACTTTTATTATTAAAAAGATTTGTTACACGAACTACCGTTCCCATCTGATAAGAAGGATGAGCTGCACTCAAACCGTACATATCATATACTTCGCCGCTATAAGTAATCTTTCCGTCGTATTGATCTGCATAATATGAAGCAACTCCTGTAACGGTTTCAAGCGGTTCGACATTTTTATAACGATCTAAATTATCAATTTGTGATGGTGTTCTTTTTTCAAACCGAGTTTCTTTTGAAGTAAAACGCGGAGCTGATCCGCAAGCTGTTAACACAATAAAAGTTATTAAAATAATTGCGGTGTCAGTTATTCTTTTATTCACTAGATCTATTTTTTGTTCGGTCTAAAATTACAAAAGGGAATAATAATACGCTCCCTTTTGATTTAATTCGAATCGAGAATTGCCAACCGATCAATTCTCTATCATTGAAATGAATTAATAAGGCAGATATCCAAACGATTTAATATAATTTGCCTTTATAGGTACATCTATTTGTGTTGATGTGAGTGTTCCAAATATTCCAAGTCCACCGTTGATATTTGTAAACTCGGGCTGAGTAACTCTTACAGAAAATTCATCGAGAAAAGTTTTTTGTGCCGAATAATAGATCGCCAGGTTTTTATCTGCTATTAGCAATCTGAATACTGCTTTGTGAACAATGTAGTTTTGTTTATTCGGATCGCCGGCTGAAATTTCTTCTAATGATCTGCGGATGGTTAAAGTATCAAACCTTGCGTTTGTAATATTTCCTTGAATTGACGGGTATAAAGGAATATCGCCGTTATCGCCGGTAATATAAAAGAGCGGAATTTTTTTCTGCATTTCAACAGGAGTTCCATCCTGAATCTTCGCATACTTGATGATTAATTCCGGGACGTAATAAATCTTTTCATCTTTAGTGGAAGTTAGGTTTGTCCAATTGAAAACTATATAATTACCAAAGACGGCAATTGGAATGGTGTAGAAATTATTTTGTATTAAATATGGCGAGACAAAAAATGTTGTTGAATTAGCTCTAAGAACTTTTCCATTGGGTAAAGTAGCTTCGATGCTTATTGGGCTTTCGGAAGTCGGCTGGAAATTTTTTATATAATAATAATTCATCGGCGTACCGTATCTTGGATTGCTGGTGCGGGCAACTGATGTATCCCTAAACGTATAAGTCTTTCCGTTGTTCTGATATGTTAATTTTATTATCGCTCCTTTAACAAAAGGATCGGTCGTATTAGTTAACGGATCAAAACCATCTACATTGTTTGAATGAGTAATAGTAGCAACTTGAAATGATGTATCTCCTCTAATAACACAATTAAGAGCATAGACATCCTTGAAGTTAGTTCTTGGATCTACTTGATCATCGCAAGAAATTAATAAAATTATGTTTATTGCTATGAATAAAAAGAAAATTAATTTTCTCATAATTCCACCTTGAAATTAACTGACGGTAAAAACGGAAGCATGTTAACTCTTTCACCTGTATCTCTTCTGAAATAAAATAAATTATTCCTATTGTAAACGTTTAGCACGCTCAAATCTATATACATCTTCAACTGGTTGATCTGAATTTTTTTAGATAGACTTAGATCAAGTCGGTGATAATCTGGCAATTGACCTGTATTCAAATTTCCTAGAAGTACAAACGGGTTATAAGCATCAAGTAAGAATTTGCTATCGTTTAATTGATCTATCGTTAGACGATCATAATAACCGGCAATCTGTGTAAAGGGAAGACCCGATGAATAAGTCCATACGGCACTTGCCGCCCAGCCATCGCCAAGTTCTGCTTCTAAAGAAAGATTTATATTATTCCGTGAATCATATCTGGGGGAATAAATAACATTTCTAACATCTTTAAATGAACGCATCCATGAATATGAACCTGTAAAATTAAACGGATATAATTGGTATTTAGTTTGGAATTCTATTCCATAAGAATTTCCAGAACCGCTAATAAGATCAGGATCGGAATCAAAATATTTTTGATCGTTTACAATTGCCAGATTATGCATAATTTTATAGTAACCTTCCAAATTGAAAGAAAGGTTTGGTGTAGGTGTAAATTCCAAACCGGATATATAATGAATCGCGCTTGAAGGACTTAAGTAAAGCGGGGTAATAACCCAAGGTTCAAAAATTGAGACCACTTCATTTTCATCAGAAATTGTAACGAGATCTTGCATATAAATTCCCCATGAACCTTTTAATGCTAATTCAGGAATAAACCTTAACGTAAAACTTGTTCTTGGTTCAATAAAAAAAGACGATCCGCCGCCGGCAAATCTTGTTGCATGAACTCTTGCACCAATATCAGCACCAAAAAATGCAAATCTTAAAATTTTATATTTGGCAAAAGCACTTACATTAACTCCGCGAGTATTGGTGGTTGTAGATTGTCCTCTGAAATTTTCCAGCGTTAATGTTGTATGTACTTCGGAAATTTTAAATCCGCCGGCTAATTTATCTTTATTATCATAAACGTAATTGAAATCAATCCGCATAGTGAAATCGGACAATTCATTTTTCAGTCCCTTACCTCCGCTTAGATTTGGAATCCGCTCGCCCGAAAAAGTTGAGTACGAAAGATCTAACTGGTAGAAAAGAGGGGAATCCGAAACCTGGAAATAATTAAAAGAGATTGTATTATTATCCCACTTAAAATCTTCACGTCGCGGATTGTTGTTTATAATTTTATCTCCACTCATAAAAGTACTGAGTGAGAACTTGGCGTTCTGCATAAAAGTGTTATTGGAGTAATTTACTTTTGCAAAGAGGTCATAAAAATCTGCGGGGATAGAATTGTTATTTCTGAATTTTTTTAATACAACATCGGAATAATTTTTTCTTCCGCTGATAATAAACGAACCGGAAGGAATTGGCCCTTCTAAAAAGAGTTTTGCAGTTAATAAACTTATACCGGCTTTTCCGCCAAAAGAATTTTTGTTGCCGTCTTTAGTAACTACTTTTAAGACAGATGATAATCTATGTGCATATTCAGATGGAAAGCCGCCATTGTAAAATTCCATTGAACTGATCATATCGGGGTTGAGAGCGCTGAATATTCCAAGGGCATGATATGGATTATAAATTGTTGTGTTATCAAGCAGTACTAAATTTTCGTTGCTTGGACTGCCGCGTACATAGAACCGCGCTGAAACATCTCCTCCGGTCTGAACACCGGGCATACTTTGAAGTGAACGAAAAACATCTAACTCAACACCCTTCGGTAAGTTTTCCAAATCTCTGATAGCAATTTTTTGCAAACTCAGATCTGTTGCATTCTCTTTTGCAACTTTTGTCCCGATCGTTTCAATTGTTTTCATCTGAATATTCAATGAGGCAAGTTGAACGCGAAGATCGTTTACAATGTTAGGTTCAATATTTATAAAAAACTGTTTCGATTTATAACCTACGTAGGAAATCGCAACGGTCACTCTTCTGTAAGGAAGAGAAGCCATAACAAAAAAGCCGCGGAAATCGGTATTAGCGCCGCGGTTCAATTCTTTGATGTAAACATTAGCGTATGGCAATGTTTCTCCGCTTAATGAATCGGCAATAAATCCGCGGAGTATTCCTTTTTCTTGTGCCCGCAATTCTGTTTTGAAAATAGTAATGATCAGAACAAAAATAATTAAGCTCTAGGTTAAAAGATTTTTACTTTGCGATGACTGATGGCGGTTGATTGTATAAATATTCATTCAGAATCCCGGATATTTAATGCCAAACTTAGGACAGTGGAGTTTTATATTCAATGTAAATTATCTGGTATAGAATACTGCAAGACCGCCATTTAACCGAAAAAGATTTTGTGAGCACAAATAATTTTTTTACCTTCGTGCAATCAATTTTGAATTTTTCCTCCCCTCACGCAATCAAAAAATTATTAGGAGTCCGAAAAGAGGATGAAAAAAAAAACTGTACCTGCTCAAACCGCAAAGCTGATTTTAGAAGATGGAAATATTTTTGAAGGAAAACTTTTCGGTTATCATAAATCTATAGCAGGAGAAGTTGTTTTTAATACAGGCATGGTTGGATACCCCGAAACATTGACCGATCCTTCTTACAAAGGGCAAATCCTTGTAATGACTTACCCGCTCATTGGTAATTATGGAATTCCATTAATGAATGATGGAATACCGGAAAATTTTGAATCCGATCGAATTCAAGTTCAAGCTTTAATTGTCTCCGAAGAATCAAAATCATTTAATCATTGGAATGCTGTTGAAAGTCTTGATCAATGGTTTAAGCATTCAAAGATTCCTGGACTTTACGGAATTGATACCCGCCGCCTTACAAAAATTTTAAGAGAACGTGGTACTATGCTCGGTAAAATTGAGATCGGAAAAGAAAAAATTAAATACTACAATCCAGATATAGAAGATCTAATCTCAAAAGTAACCGTAAATAAAGCAGAGAAATTTGTAAATGGTAAGAAAAGAATTTTATTGATCGATTGCGGCTGCAAGAAAAGTATTTTTTCAAATCTGCTTCAAAGAAAAGTAACCGTTCTCCGTGTTCCGTATAATTATGATATAGACAAAGAAGATTTTGATGGGGCTGTAATTTCCAATGGTCCGGGAAATCCTGTAGTATATAAACAGCTTGTTGCATCGGCAAAAAAACTTATACAAAAACAAGTTCCAACATTAGGTATCTGCATGGGTCATCAGATACTTTCACTTGCTGCGGGTGCAAAAACTTATAAATTAAAATATGGTCACCGCAGTCAGAACCAACCGGTAAAGCAAGTGGGCTCGAACAAGTGCTATGTTACTTCGCAGAATCACAGTTTTGCAGTTGATACAAAATCATTACCGCGTGGATGGCAGCCATGGTTCGAAAATTTAAATGATTATTCTAACGAAGGTGTACAGCACGAAAAACTTCCTTTCCGGAGTGTTCAATTTCATCCGGAAGCAGCACCCGGACCAGTAGACACCGCATTTATTTTTGATGAATTCCTGAAGGATGTAAAGTGAAAAATAAAATTAAAAAAGTTTTGATCATCGGCAGTTCAGCGCTAAAGATTGGTGAAGCCGGTGAGTTTGATTATTCAGGCTCGCAGGCAATAAAAGCTCTTAAAGAAGAAGGACTGTATACAATTCTTATTAATCCCAACATTGCAACAATTCAAACTTCCGATTACTTAGCGGATAAAGTATATCTTCTTCCAATCAATACAAACTATGTTGAAAAAGTTATTGCTAAAGAAAGACCTGACGGAATTATACTTGGATTCGGCGGACAAACGGCATTGAACTGCGGACTTGCTCTTCATAGAGAAGGAGTTCTAAAAAAATATAAAATACAAGTTTTGGGAACCCAAATAGATGCGATTGAAAATACAGAAGACAGACAGTTGTTCTGTAATAAGCTTTCAGAAATAGATGTGAAATTTCCGCAGAGCAAAGCTGTAACAAGTGTTGATGAAGCAGTTAAGTTTGCTAAAAAAATCGGTTACCCGGTTATTATTAGAATTGCTTATGCACTCGGAGGATTGGGATCGGGAGTTTGCAGAAACCAAAATGAAGTTAAAAAACTTGCAGTCAAATCGCTCTCTTATTCTTCTCAAATTTTAGTTGAAGAATATCTTGAAGGATGGAAAGAGATTGAATATGAAGTTGTCCGCGACAGATACGATAATTGTATCACAGTCTGCAATATGGAAAATATTGATCCGATGGGAATTCACACCGGAGAAAGTATTGTAATTGCACCAAGCCAAACACTCACCAACAATGAATTCCATATGCTGAGGGAGATTGCAATTAAAACTATCCGGCATCTCGGAATAGTCGGCGAATGCAACATTCAATATGCACTTGATCCAAACTCTCAAGATTATAGAGTTATAGAAGTTAATGCGCGTCTTTCAAGAAGTTCTGCGCTTGCATCGAAAGCAACAGGTTATCCTCTTGCATTTGTTGCAGCAAAACTTGCTCTTGGTTTTGGTTTGCACGAATTACCAAACTCGATCACAAAAACAACTAAAGCATTTTTCGAACCTGCACTTGATTACATAGTTATAAAAGTACCCCGTTGGGATTTGAAAAAATTCCGTCTCGTAAAACGCAACCTCGGTTCTTCAATGAAATCTGTCGGCGAAGTAATGGCGATCGGAAGAAAATTTGAAGAAGCTATCCAGAAAGCAATGCGTATGCTGGATATTGGTGTTGAAGGATTAACCGCAAGCAGGACAAAAGTCGAGTTTGAAGAATTAGAAGAAGCGCTGCGCAATCCAACCGAAGAAAGAATGTTTGCTGTTGTTCAAGCATTAAAACAAGGATACTCCGTTGATTGGGTTCATTCACTTACTCATATAAATAAATGGTTCCTTTATAAAATTCAAAACATTGTTGATGTAGAAAAAAAGATTTCATTAACAAAAGGAAAAATATCCAAAGAACTTCTGATAGAAGCAAAGCAGTATGGTTTTTCCGATCGTCAAATTGCAAACGTAATTGGAAAAGATGCACATGATATTTATATGCTCAGAAAGAAAAATAATATTCATCCGTTCATACAGCATATTGATACACTTGCCGCAGAATATCCTGCTAAGACAAATTATTTATATCTCACATACAATTGTTCTATTCATGATTTCGAGTTTAAACTAAAGAAGAGTATTTTCATTTTAGGATCAGGTCCGTACAGAATTGGCAGTTCGGTTGAATTTGACTGGTGTTGTGTTATCACAGGTAAAACATTACGCGAGATGGGTTACAAAACTGTAATGATAAATTGTAACCCGGAAACTGTAAGCACTGATTACGATGAGTTTGATGCTTTGTTCTTTGAAGAACTAACAACTGAAACTATTTGGGAAATTTATGATGCATTAAAACCGCTTGGGGTTGTTGTTTCTATGGGCGGACAAACTCCAAATAATCTCGCACTCAAACTTCATAAGATTGGTGTAAAAATTCTCGGTACCTCACCGGAATCAATTGATGCGGCGGAGAACAGAAGTATTTTTTCTGCTATGCTTGATGAACTTGAAATAGAACAACCTGTGTGGAGTAAATTAAGTACTTTGAAAGACGCGTTAGAATTTGCAAATAAAGTTGGATATCCTGTATTAGTTCGTCCTTCTTATGTACTAAGCGGCGCCGCCATGGCAATTGCTACCGGTGATCTTGAATTAACCGGCTTCTTGCAAAAAGCAGTTGATGTTTCTCCGGAACATCCGGTAGTGATTTCAAAATTTTTAGTTAATGCAAAGGAATTAGAGTTTGATGCAGTTGCGCAAAATGGAAAGATTGTTTGTTCTGCCATCTCTGAACATGTTGAAAATGCCGGGGTACATTCCGGCGATGCTACATTGGTTCTGCCCGCTCAACGAACCTATCTTGAAACAATGAGACAGATAAAACAGATCTCTGCAGATATCGCAAAAAAGCTAAACATTAATGGTCCTTTCAATATTCAGTTTATAGCAAAAGATAATCGTGTAAAAGTTATAGAATGTAATTTACGTGCATCGAGAAGTTTTCCTTTCGTATCAAAAACACTAAAGAAAAACTTTATAGAAGTTGCTTCTAAAGTTATTGTTGGCAAAAAAGTTGAGAAGTGGGATGATCAAACTTTGACTTACGATTATGTAGGAGTAAAAGCGCCGGAGTTTTCATTTACGCGTCTTGAAGGAGCTGATCCTACAACTGGAGTAGAAATGGCTTCTACAGGGGAGGTCGCATGTCTGGGTCAGGATTTTGATGAAGCATTTTTAAAAGCTCTTACATCTGTTGGATATAAATTTCCGATCAAATCAATTTTAATATCATCAGGTTCGATTGTTTCAAAATCAGAGTTACTAGAACCAACTAGACAGCTAGTAAAACTTGGAATAAAATTTTACGGAACACAAGGAACGTCTAAGTTTATGAATGCAAACGGAATTCCCGTAGAAACTTTGGAATGGCCTCTAAGCAGCAAAACTCCGAATGCAACGGATTACATTAAGTCCGGTAAAATTGATCTTGTGATAAACATTCCTAAGAATTTCCAGGAAGAAGAACTAACCAACGATTACATCATTCGCCGTACCGCTGTAGATTATAAAATTCCGCTTATCACAAATCGCCAGCTTGCAATGCGTCTCGCAGAAGCAATAACAAATAAGAATCCGTTAAATTTAGAAGCAAAAAGTTGGGATGAGTATTAAGTTTAAATAGTTACTCACCTTACGCAAAATTGTCATTCTGAACGGAGTGAAGAATCGCGACACCTCGATTTCAAACTGTTTTGAGATATTTCGCGGAGTTTACATTGAACGAAGTGAATATGCTCAATATGACAATTACAATACTTTGCGTAAGGTGAGGTAGTTAGTATTTCTTATGATTACTTAAATACTTATTTTATTCTTGAAATAAAATTTGAATATGAAAAAAGGGTAAATATTTTGGATAAAAAGAAACCCAGATTACTTGTTGTAGAAGATGATTTAGAAAATCAAAAATTTCTTCGCATTTTTCTTAAAAGAAATTTTGAATTGGATGTTTGTGACTCTGAAGAATCATTTTATGAAAAACTTAATGAAAATAAGTATGATATAATCTTGATGGATATATCGCTTCGCGGGGCAAAAGACGGTCTTCAACTCACAAAAGAACTTCGTTCTCAAGAAAAATACAAAAATATGCCTATCATTGGTCTTTCCGCTCATGCATTTCAAAAAGATAGAGATAATGCTTATGCAGCCGGGGTTGATATATTTATTACAAAACCAGTTCAAGGAAATTTTCTTATGGAAAATCTTCTAACTGCACTTAAACAAAAACCGGTATTACAGTAGATTGATAATCTACTCACATTAATTTTATTTATTGAAAATGATGTGTAACAATTCTTAATAGAATCTCGTCTAAAGCTAAAATATTTATAGGAGTTTGTATGATTCGTAAAATATTTTTATTTGCTGCGGCAATTCTTCTATTAACAAACATGAATATGTTCGCCCAGAACGAAAAAGATTCGACCGATGAAAATTGGAATGACGAAGAGTGGTTAAACTGGAAGGATTATGATTGGCTCCACTGGGAATTCCACGGCAGACCTTTTATTGAAATTAATTATGGATTTGGCGGTGCCGATCAAAAAAAGCTGAAAAGCAAATTTGCAGATATCGGTTCGTTAGAACTTAAACTAGGCCATGCTTACTGTTCAACATACTATGCAGAAGATATTATTAAGTTCAGCGAGAAATATCTTTTTGGTTCTAGGTTTCGTGCGGATTTGAAATCTTCTTCAACATCAATTGGCGAAATGAAATCCGATTTATGGAGATTTGGTTTTGCCAAGAGGGAAGGATATGCTTACAAGCTTAATAATATTTCAATCATGCCGTATAACAGCAGCGGTTTTGTATGGTCCCGCATCGAAATGATTGATTACCCTGCTAAATTTTATTTGTTAACAAATCCGCCAATGAGTTTGGATAATGCAATCAACGACACCGAAATTCTCAACAGATTTCATGATGCATACAGATTTGGAACAGTAAATGAAGGAGGAATTAAGTTTGATATCTCTTCGACTGTTTCATTGAATGTAAGTTATGAAGCGGCTGTTATTTTTCCGAGGCATTTATTTTGGAAACATCTGGGCAGTATGATTATTGAAAAAGGCGCTAAGCATTTTTTGGATAATTTTATTGATGAAGTAAGTGATTCTTCGCCTTATGCAACTCCAATAGTAGATTTTCTTTTGAACAATGGTCTTTCTTATGCATTCTTTACATTGAAGAAAGATAGAATGAATTGGCCGTTTGAAACTGAGGCACCGTTAACTTATGAAATGATCAAATTTGGTATAACAGTTACCTTTTAAATAACACTAAAAGATTTAAAATGAAAAGAGCGGTCTTGTACCGCTCTTTTTTGTTGCTAAATAACACTTCTATTATTTCACAACTTTTACTTCTTGAGCTTGAGGTCCTTTTGGTCCATCACCAACAGAGAATTCAACTTGCTGACCTTTCTCCAGCGAGCGGTATCCTTCTTGAACGATAGAAGAGAAATGTACAAATACATCTCCGCCCTGAGTTCGCTCGATAAAACCGTAACCTTTTGTAGCATTAAACCACTTTACGGTTCCATTTTCACGCTCTGCCATTAAAACTACCCCTCTAAAAAAAATGAAAATAACAATTAAATACATCGAACAAGAAATATTTATAAATTCAAATACATGCTCAACGGTGACAAAATTAGAAATAGTTTTTAAAACAAATATCTTTTTATTTCTATGCTATAAGTTCTTTGCCATCATTACAATTTGATTTGCCTGCTTTTGATTATACTCAAAAGCAATTTTTTTGTGATTCACCAGATCAATAATAGTTCCTATCATACAGAAACCACATGTAAGAAGATAAAGAATTCCCATACCAATTTGGTCTGTTAAAAATCTTTGAATTCCGGAGATCCCGAGAAATCCAACGAAGGTTACAAGCAAAATTGTTTGAGGGTCTTTTCTTCTTGCTCGATAAATATTTGCAAATTGAAATGCTTGTTTATCATCCATGTTTTTGATGATACTGGAAATATACATTTGCTCTTCGCCCATAATTTCAGGTAGCATTTCTAGAACGTTAGCCATAGATAACCTCTTTTGTTTTGTGATAGTTGTTATACATTTTATGTGAAAGTTTTATTATGCGAATAAAGATTAATACAAACGCAATAATTCCAAGAGGATGTGTTTGAATAGAATGAAAAAAATCGCCGTGATAAAAGAACGATATTGATCTGCCTAATCCGCAGCCAGGACAAAATGTTATTCCAAGATTATGAAAAGGACAAAACGAGAATTGTTGAACTTCATAAGGATTGATAGTGAGTAGAAAAACTAACCCTGCAAACCAGAGTACAGCTTCCCACTCAACAATTTTCAATATGGATTTAATACGTTCCATTTTCTTCTTAGAGTAAACTCCGATCAAATTATACTCGAATTTTTAACTTGAATCAAGCTTCAAGTATTTAGTCGTTTAGAGAAGAGAATAGTTATAATTAAAAACATCAAAACAGAAAGATTTGTTAACACTAATTAGTTTTAGCAGCGATAACGCAAATATGTTTCGACCCGCGCTTGCCAAAGAGTGAAGAAATTTTCATCAATCCTTTTGCAAGTATTTTATTAGCGAAAATCCATTGAACAACTTTTAATTTCTCGCCCATTTTAAACCATGAGTTGAATTGATAAGCAAATCGGTCATTTAAATACACTGACCGTACAATCTTCAATGGGCTCTTTGAAATAATGGCTTCGAATGCAGAGAAGTGCTCATGTTTTAGATAATCTGTAAGAATTACAAAACCTCCCGGTACTAAAAGCCGGAACGATTCAGTAAGTACTTTCTCTTTTTCGGTCTTGTCTAAATGCCATCCTTCAAGACCATCGCATAATAAAACGAGGTCAAAGTGGTTAGCAGGAAATGATGAGTTTGTAATATTCGTTTCTGAAAAATGAAACCGGCTGTTATCTGCTTGTACCGGATTTTCAAGTTGTGAAAGTTTATTTACATAAGTCTCTGCTTGTTGCACAGCGGTTTTTGAAACATCTATGCCTAAGATTTCAGGCGCAAGACCATTAAAAAGAAAAGTCAATCTTCCCTTTCCGCAGCCAACATCAAGAATACGAGAATAGTTTGGTTTGAGCGAACATGCAGTTTTAACTACAAACTCGTGCCGAAGAACTTCAACAGCTTTCTTGCTATACTCCCATGGTTCTTCATTACTATAATATAATTGTTCAAAATATTCGCTGTTCTTATCAACTAAATTATTTTTATGGTCTGCAGTCATATTATAACTTTTATTCTTTTCAATACTCAAATTTTTTGGTTGTAGAATTTTTCCGTCTTCACAAATTTTTCTTTTCTTGTATAAAAGAGGTTGGTTACAAACGTATAATAAATTATTAAATTGAAATTGGCAAGATGTTTTATCGAATAAAACAAAAAAGCCCCGAAAAAATCGGGGCTGATGGAAATTTATTTTTATAGCTTTATGCTATTGTAACATCTTTACACAAATATACATCCTGAATTGTGTTAAGAAGTTTTATTCCTTCTGCAAGAGGGCGTTGAAAAGCTTTACGTCCTGAGATCAATCCCATTCCGCCGGCGCGTTTATTAATTACAGCTGTTTTTGTTGCTTCGGCAAAATCGTTTTCTCCGCTTGCACCGCCGCTGTTTATTAAGCCTGCACGCCCCATGTAGTTGTTCATCACTTGATAACGTGTTAGATCAATCGGATGTTCGGTTGTAAGTTCCGAGTAAACACGTTTATCAATTTTTCCGTACGAAGAATTTTCCATATTAAGTGCAGTGTATCCTCCGTTGTTTTCCGGAAGTTTTTGCTTAATAATATCCGCTTCGATTGTTACACCAAGATGATTTGCCTGTCCGGTCAAATCTGCCGAAACGTGATAGTCTTTATCTTTTTTGAATTGAGGATTTCTAAGATAGCACCAAAGAATTGTTGCCAATCCCAGTTCATGTGCATATTTAAAAGCTTCACTAACTTCAACAATTTGTCTTGCGCTTTCATCGGAGCCAAAATAAATTGTAGCGCCAACTGCAGCCGCTCCCATATCGTATGCCTGTTCAACTCCGGCAAACATAATCTGATCAAACTTATTGGGAAACGTAAGAAGTTCATTGTGGTTTATTTTTACAATGAAAGGAATTTTGTGAGCATATTTTCTTGCAGTCATTCCAAGCACACCAAGAGTTGATGCAACAGCATTACACCCGCCTTCCACAGCCAGCTTAACGATATTTTCCGGATCGAAGTAATCCGGATTTTTAGCAAATGAAGCTCCAGCCGAATGTTCAATACCTTGATCTACCGGAAGAATTGATAAATAACCGGTACCGCTCAATCGCCCGGTGTTATACATCCATTGAAGATTTCTTAATACATTATTACTTCTATCCGAAGGGAAAAAGATTCTGTCCACAAAATCCGGACCCGGCAGATGTAATTTTTCTTTCGGAAATTTTGCTTTGTAGTTGAGAAGCGAATCGGCTTCACTTCCTAAATATTCTTTGATCTTTTGAATCATTTTATCCTCATTTATTTTCTTAGAAATTTTTAGCGATTGAAATAAGCAACAACACCAACGTGAATTGTGAAAAAATCAGTCTTAGATTTTTTTGCGTTATAAATAGTTTGGCCATTAATTAATGTAATACTTTGTTCGGTTAAATAACTTGCTTCTGTTCCGAATAAGTAGCGAGCTTTTATGTCAAGATATAAAGCGCTGATCTTATCAGGATTATCGGTCAACTTGAAAAGAATACCGCCGCCACCGCCATAATTCCAAGTAAAGTCATTATAATTTGTCGAAGAAGCAATTTGTTGATTTCCGTTTTCATTTTTCACTTCTGATGTTGTCCAGATAATCGCACCGCCAAATAAACCTTCGATATAAGGGCGTACGGTACCAAAGAATGGACTTACTTGAAGCACTAAGTGTAGATTTGCCATGCTATTTGTTCTAGTTAAATTCAGATATACACCAGGAAATCCGGGCCATTCTCTTCTCTCGCTTGCGAGACCGTAAATTAGATATCCTCCATTAAGTCCAATCGTAAAAGGTTTTTCATGTGTCGGCTCCCAAAGTGTTCCTTGAATTTGAAATCCGAATCCCATTTGGTCAACATTTTTTCTGAAATCCCCTTGCGGATAACCAAGCATAAAACTTCCGCCAACCGTCTGCGCCATTGATAAAGACGCGAAAATTAAAATCATAATAACAGTTAAATGTTTTTTCATACTTAACCCTATTTGCCAGCTTTAATTAAACTTACTGTTGATTTTATATGTAAATATACAAAAAATCTTTAGGCTGATTTAATCGAGAAAATTTTTAAATAAAGCTAATATCTTTTTGGTATGATTTTAATAACAATTCTGCAAACTCTTGGAAAGAAATTTCTTTTGCCCCAAACATCTTCAAATGATCTGTTTGATACTGAACATCGAGCAGTGTAAATCCTTTTTCACGAAGTCTTTCTAATAATTTTACAAGTGCACATTTAGAAGCTTGCGGAATTTTTGAAAACATTGATTCACCGAAGAATGCACTGCGATAAGTTACACCATATAATCCACCGATCAGTACATTCTTTTGACAAACTTCTACAGAATGAAGATTACCGAGTTTCTGCAAGCCCCGATATGCTTCTATCAATTCATTTGAAATCCATGTTGATTCACGATCAGCGCATTTTTTAATTACTCCGAGAGTGTCTGTATCATAGCGGAATTCAAAATCAGTATTTTCTAAAATTTTTTTTAGCGAACGTGGTAGGTTGAAATTATTTAAGGGAATTATTGTGCGTGTCTCCGGCATGTACCAATTTATATTGCCGGTTTCATCTGCCATAGGAAAAGCACCACGTGCATACATTAAAATCATATTCTCCGGTTTTAGCAATTCATTCTTAGACGGATGTTTCTCTTTATTCATGCGCCTTTACTTCGTAGGAGATTATATCGTAACCTTTCTTGGTTTCGAGGCCGGTGAAAAAAACACCTAAAAGAACCGAGATCATTCCAAATAGGAATGCGAAGAGTATAATATGATTCAGTTTATCAAAAGCTAAGAAGGATGAAATTCCAAGCAGTAAAGAAGTTACCACAAACAGTGCAACGGCACCTGTGTAAAAAAGAACGGCATTACGTACCAACTTAACACGGAATACTAATGCGCTAAGTTGCCTTGCAATACTTTCAAAACGAATGTTGTCATCGGTGTTTGAAGGATGTTCACCTATCTTGATCAATAATCGGCGCTTTTCTTCGTTGAGTAATCTAATTCTGCTCGCGACTAATGAATAACGGTTGTTCATTCCGAGCAAAAGTAATCCGCATGCACTTATCATAACAGCAGGTGCAACCATTAGCTGAATAATTTGCAATGCGTTAAGTGTTAATTCTCCGAATGCGTCCATAGTTTTTTCTCCTTATAGTAGTAAGCAGATCAAAAATTCAATTTGACAATAGAAAATTAATTGTTGTTATAACTAAAAGTGTGACAAAAAAATAGCTAAATCTTTTATGCATTATCTTCACTTTTAATCTGTTATTAATAACTTGTTAGTATAAACTTTAGTCATATCAAATTCTCATTTTTTACACTGCTACTTATAGTATGTAGCCAAATCTAATAAAGAAATCTATATATACAATGTATGAAAGAAGAAGTATTGAAAAAATTTGCGGATAGAGTGAGAGAATTAAGAATTAAAAAAAATATCTCTCAGGAAAAGCTAGGCGAACTCTCTAATTTGCATCGAACTTATATTGGTATGATTGAGCGAGCGGAGAAAAATATTTCCTTAAAAAACATACAAAAGATTGCAAAAGCGCTGAATGTCCGACTCGAAGATTTATTTAAGGGTTTATAATGGCACGTATACAAGAATTGCTTTCTGGTAGAGATGAGAGATTAGATTATTATCAATTAATCGCAAAATACCCATGGATTATTGAGAGGAATCAAAGATGTATTCTTAGCCCCGATAGCGATGGATTACTTTGTGGATTATTCATGGCTCAATATTTTGACTGGGAGGTAGATGGCTTTTATGATGGGAAAGTAATGTTACTAAAGCGTGGAATAAATGTCAGTGATTGTGTGTTTCTAGATATGGAAATTTACCGTGAGAATATTCGTAGCATTGGGCATCATATGATCAATTATAATAAAAGAATGAATTTAATTAATTGGGGAAAATATAATCAGTGTATCCAACCAAACATTTTAAGGAATTATGACGGTATACATGATTTCAGATTGAAATACCTGCTTGCAACAATACATCTATTGATTAGTATTGTTAGTAATAAGATAAGAATAGAATTAACAGAAGACTCTGTTGCCACACTCTTTTTCACCGACGGAACATTTAATGTATTGTTTAGCTATCCCGAAAATGTTTTAAATTGGATGACATTTTTAAGAATAATCGAAGAAGAAAATCCGTTGTATAAAATATTTTGTGCAAATGATTATACCCCTTATAAGTTAATGCTTGAGATGGATAAGTTTTTTAGAAGAAGGGATGAAATTTCAGTAAGTAGAGAAAGAGGGGATCGGTTAAGAATTTCTAATACTGATGGTTCGCCCACAAATTGTATCCTTAATACTGATGGAACATATCTTTTGAATGAAGATGCTGTCAATAGGATTAAAAAATTTATTACAATTTTAGAAGAATTTACTACATGGAAATACGATGATACACAATGGACTTGGGATAAGTTTGATATGCACAAATTCAGCAAGAGGGATTTTACCGGACAAGGTAAGAGATTAAATGGAACAACATTCCGTGAAATGATAGAATCTAATCCTCTTAGTTGGGCGATGACGAGCGGAGATAATATCGAATATACATTAGAAGATCCAGATAAGTTAAATTAACTTTGGTTCAATTGTAGAGAGTCGTTCATTAGCAACTGAACAATACTCTTCTGAAATATCAAATCCAATGAAGTGTCTATTCAATTTTTTAGCAATATAAGCTGTTGTCCCACTCCCGATAAACGGGTCTAATACAATTCCACCTTCCGGACAAAAAGTTGGAATAAAATCTAACGGAATTTTATCGGGGAAATATGCCGGATGTTTACGTTTTATAGGATTCTTGTCTCCAGCCATCAAGTAATTCCAAATAGTTCCGTTATCACTTAACCTATCAATCGAATCAACTAAATTATTTTTTAATTTGTTTAGCATTTGGAACAATTCTTTTTTCTCGACAACATTTCCATTGTTATTGGTTTGAAAATCATCAATTATTTTGAGTGTTTCAATTAATCTATTTTCCAAATTTGGTTCATGCTGATTCTCATCATAATACCAAATAGTTCCGCGACACTTTAAAGCGTTAATAGCTTTTCTCACGCTTTCTTGAGTTGTTCCATCGGTTTTTCGGCTGGCAAATCCAGACATAATTTTGCCACCATGTTTTGATGGAATTTTTAAGTGCTCTTTATTAAAAAAAAATGGTTTTTCGCCCTTTAAGAAAATCGGAATGTATTCATGATCTATTCTAAATCTATTCTTCCACCAAGCTCCTTCGGTTCCATTCTTGCGGTAAATAATTGTTTCGAATAGCTTAAACCCAATGTTATCACACCAATCTATTATTGTCTTAAATGATGTTAATGATTTACCAAAATTTTTAGTCTGGTCCTGGATCACCATAACAGTAACACCGCCATCTTTTAGCACACGTTTTATTTGCTCACCTGCCGCGTGAAGATCATAAGTAAAACCATTATACTTTCTAACCGCATCATAGGGTGGTGAGGTTAAAACCATGTCTATGCTGTTATCAGGTATTCTTTTCATACCCTCTACGCAGTCAATAGTCACTATTTCGTCTAAAAATTTCATGATCTGTTTTATTGATTGGTTGTAAGATATAAAGAAAGCGGAATCAAAACAATTGTGGCGACGTACTGAGTTATTTTCTTACGAAAAATGCTTTTTATTATAATTTTGTTTCATATATGAATATAGATTTCAAAATTACCTCGCATATATATAATTTTGAAGGACTTCAATAGTTTCTTTATGATCTTTTATATCAACTTCCAGAAGATCTTTAATAGATAAAATACCGATCAGCTTTTCTTTATCAACAATTAAAATGTGACGCGTGCCTTTGTCTTTCATCTTCTTTAAGCATTGTTCGTGAGATTCGTTGATATCTGCAACCAAAAGATCTTTGGTCATTACTTCATCCACACTTGTTTGTTTCAGATCCAATCCTTTTGCAATAACGCGACGCACCAAATCTCTTTCGGAAAAAACTCCTAATAATTTTCCATCCTCTGCCACTACCGGTGAAAGTCCGATATTATGCTTTGCCATAAAGCAAGTTACATCGTAAATATTAGTGCCTGTTTTAACTGTTAATATATCTTTCGAACCTAGTATATCTTTCAATGATTTCATTTATTCCTCCATTAAAAACTTTGGTAGTCTTTCGGGAGTATCTTACGATTTCAAAAGATTTATTGCAAGTAAAAAATGAAATAAATAAAAAAATAAATAAAAAGAGGCAGTATCAAAAGTGCCAAAATTGAAAGAGTTGGAATTAATCCCATTTTAAAATCGCAACTTTTCATCGGTAAATTTTACTTTTGATACAGCCCCTTAGAATAGAATTATTTTTCCGACATGAACGGATAGCGGTAATCATGAGGCGGAATAAAATTTTCTTTAATAGTACGCGCAGAAACCCAGCGTAGAAGATTTAGATAACTTCCGGCTTTATCATTAGTTCCACTTGCACGTGCACCACCAAACGGTTGCTGACCGACTACAGCACCGGTTGGTTTATCATTGATATAAAAATTACCGGCTGCGTTTAACAAAATTTTATTTGCAGTTTCTATTGCGTACCTGTCTTGTGCGAAGATAGCTCCGGTTAGTGAATAAGGAGAAGTTTGATCGCATATGTGAAGAGTCTCTTCGTATTTGCTGTCATCGTAAACGTAAAGTGTTAGAACGGGACCAAAAATTTCTTCTTCCATTGATTTGAATTTCGGATTTGTTGTTTCGATAACCGTCGGTTCTATGAAATAACCTTTTGAGCTGTCGTAATTTCCACCGGAGATAATTTTAGCTTCATTCGATTTCTTTGCGTAGTCTATGTACCCTGTAATTGTATCGAATGCACCCTTATCAATTACAGCATTCATAAAATTAGAGAAATCGCGCGGATCGCCCATCTTAACAGTTTTTAATTCGCTGACAATAAAATCTTTTAATTCAGGCCAGATTGATTTCGGAATATATGCGCGTGAAGCTGCAGAACATTTTTGTCCTTGATATTCAAATGCACCGCGAATCATTGCAACGCCGAGAGCTTTTACATCTGCACTTGAATGAGCAAAGATAAAATCTTTTCCGCCTGTCTCACCAACAATTCTAGGATAAGATTTATACTTAGGTAAATTGTTCGATGCTGTTTTCCACATACCTTGAAATACGGAAGTGCTTCCTGTAAAATGAATTCCCGCAAAATGTTCTGAGTCCATTACGGGATTTCCAACCTTAGAACCTGAACCGGGAACAAAATTGATAACGCCTTCAGGTAATCCAGCGGCTTCAAATAATTTCATTAACCAGTAAGCAGAATAAACCGCGCTTGAAGCCGGTTTTAATAATGCAACATTCCCCATCAATGCAGGAGCTGTTGGTAAGTTTCCGCAGATTGATGTAAAATTGAAAGGCGCTACGGCAAAAATAAATCCTTCAAGCGGACGGTATTCCATTCTATTCCACATTCCGATAGGAGAATGAAGCGGCTGTTCTTGGTAAATCTTCATTGCGTAATAAGCATTGAAGCGAAAGAAATCAACCAGTTCTGCAGCAGCATCAATTTCAGCTTGAAATGGATTTTTGCTTTGTCCTAACATTGTTGCAGCGTTGATAATATATCTCCACTCAGTTTGACTTAATAGATCAGCAGCTTTGAGAAAAACGGAAACTCTATCTTGCCAATCCATACGAGACCAATTTTTGTGTGCTAGCATTGAAGCATCAACAGCCATCTTAACTTCTTTCTCAGTTACCTTATGATATTTACCGAGAATATGTTTATGATCGTGGGGCATTACACAGTTGTCGGTATCGCCGGTTCTAATTTCTTTTCCGCCGATTATAATTGGAATGTCAATAGTCTGTTTTGCCATTTCATCAAGCTTTGCTTTCAGTGCAGCTTTTTCAGGTGATCCGGGTACGTAATTTTTTACAGGTTCGTTTGGTGGAAGTTGAACATTAAATATTGCATTTGCCATGTTTATACCTTTTTGTTTCAAGAGGAAATAATTGATAGACGAAAATTAGGAAAAATATTTCATGTCCTACCAAAATTTTGTGGAATTTTATTTTCAGTTCTTTGAATAAGGAGAAATAAAGTTTAGAACAAGCTCATAAGTTGCCTCTACTTCTTTTGATGCAAGTTCTAAGCTAAAGTTCATAAATAGAAAATAATTCTGCGATAGTTGCACCACATAATAAGGTCCTGCTTTAGATTTCTCCTTTGTCATTGCCTCATAGTCTTCGCTTACGGCAGTTGCATAAAACTTAATAACTCTCATACCATACCTTGAGCGGAAATCTTTTACAAATACCGGGTCAGCTAAATAACTGCCGGAGCCACACCCATCGGCTAAAATAAAACTTTTCGCCACAAACCAAATTAGACTTATAAATTCGTCATCTTTCTTAATCGGTTTTTCAGCAGCATCCTTCAAATTTTTCATCCATTCGTTAACGCTGAATATCTTGAAAGAATACTCAAACTTTGATTTATCTTCTAACCAAAAATCTTCATCAGTTCCGATTGCTTCATAAAGTTTAAAATTAGATTGCGCTGTATTTGACTTCAGCTTGTATATTTTCTCGCCGCCGGACAATTTCAGATTTGAAGGATAGTTCAACTGAAATTTGTAAACTTTATTAATATAAGTTTTTGAATCTGATTGGACATCTTGCGTAAAATATTCGATAGAAGAAAAAAACAAGAGAATTAAAACAAATACAATGAATGTTTTTGTTTTCATATTAACCTCATTATAGATTACTAAGTACGTCCTTCAATGAATTGATGCAATACTCAATCATCTTTTCATTTGAATTGTAACCCATTAATCCAATCCGCCAAATTTTTCCGGCAAATTCGGCACCAATCTCCAAATTGTGTTTGTTCAACAAATCGGTTCCTACATTAAATTAGTTTAGCATTAACTAAAATTTGTTTAATAATTTGTTTATCGGATTCACTCAATGCAGAAAGAGGCGCACGAGGTTCACCGCCAAAATAACCGAGCATATCCATTGCAGTTTTTAATCCGGCTACACCATACTTAGCGGTAATAACTTTGTTCACAGGCAGCATTTTTTTTTGCAGTTCAAGTGCTTCAGTATGCTTTCCTTCTTCAACAAATTTTTGAATCTGCACACACTCATCAGGTGCAATATTAGCAAGAGCAAGTATTCCGCCAACTGCTCCGGCTGCTAAACCCGGATACAATACGGAAGCTGTTCCAATTATTACTGCAAAATCTTTAGGTGTCTGATCAATCATTTCTAGGATTTGTCTAACATTTTCAGAACTGTTTTTTATCCCCACAATATTTTTATGCTCGGCAAGTTTTGCTACCGTCTCAGCTTCAATATCAACTCCGGTAAACTTTGGTACATTGTAAATTATAACCGGAATTTTTGTTTTATCAGCTACAGCAGAAAAATATTTTATATAAGCTGCGGGCTTCATTTCCGATTTATAGAATGATGGTGTTAGAATCAGAACATAGTCAGCACCGTTCTCAGCAGCTTCATTCGATAATGAAATTGTCTCTCTAATAGAATCTGAACCGGTACCGGCAATCAGTAATTTATCATCGGAAATATTTTTCTTCACTTCTTCAACGAGTTTTAACTTTTCATTTCTTGTGAGGAGAACTGATTCACCGTTTGAACCCATAACTACAAATCCGCTTAATCCGGTTTTGTTCCACTTGGAAAAATTTTGTGCAAGTTTATCGTATGCAACCTCATCGTTGATAAACGGAGTTGCAATTGGAGGCATTATGCCTTTCAACTGGTTCATTTTTTATCCTTCTGTATTACTTAGGAACTCAGGGGCTATTCATTAAAGTGCCTGAGTGCCTTAGTTTCTTAGAAAATTAATTTGAAAACATATTCTTCAAGACAAACCAAACATTGGATGGACGTTCAGCTAATCTTCTCATGTACCACGGATACCAGAAGTCGCCGTAACTGATAAGCACTTTTAATTTATAGCCGAGTTTAACCAATTCGTTTTGAAAATTAGATTTTATTCCATACAACATTTGAAATTCAATTTTGTTTTTGGGAAGACTAATATATTTCGATTCTTTAATTATTGCATAAATCAAATCTTCATCGTGAGTTCCAAAGGCAACACGAATATTTTTTTCTTTTGCGGCAGTCATCATTTTTTTTGAAATCTCGAAAAAAGAATGATCAACATCCTTCTTTTTCGGAAATGCAACATTCTCCGATTCTTTATAAGCTCCCTTCACTAATCTTATATGCGGCTGCAAACTCAGAAGATCATCCAAATCTTTCTCCGTACTGTATAAATAAGATTGTAGACACAAGCCAACATTATCATACTCCCGTTTGATCTTCTTATAAAACTCAATTGTTTTCTGCGTATAAGAACTGCCTTCCATATCAATCCAGATTACATTGCCAAGTTTTTCTTTTACTTTTTTAGTGACAGCTTTAAATCTTTCATACGTTTCATCAAAAGAGAGATCAAAACCAAGTTGGGTAAGCTTTATGGAAATTTCAATATCAAGATTTCGTTCTGCAATTTGATCTAATAATTTTAAATAATGATCACGTACAACTAATCCTTCGGAAAGGTCGGTAATGTTTTCGCCAAGTTTTGTAAAAATTGTTGGAATGGTTTCAGTCTGAAATATTTGTGCAGCATTTAAAGCGTCTTCTACTTTTTCTCCGGGCATGAATTTCTTCACAGCGTTTTTTACAAATCCGAAAGAGGGAATATTTTTACGCATCCATTTATTTTCCGAAGCCCAAAGAAGAACACTGCGCGATAAACTCATGGAAGAATCCTTTCTTTTTTATAAAGTTAATCATTTTTGAATCTGTTTAGGAGAGCTATCATAAAATAAATTCATTCTCGTTGAGGAAATGTTGTTTTATTTATATAGTAATATCCAGATAGATTTAATTCTAATAATAATTCTATCTATTTGTTTTTGCATTCCAAACAAACAGAGCCAACAAGCAAGATAAAACAGAAGAACCAATCCAAAATAGATTTATTAGTGTAAAATCATAAGTCGCAATTCCATTAACAACAATTTTGTTATGTTCCATCAAGTATCCGCTTACAATGTCCTGAATACCTGCGCCGATATAACTTGTAACACCAATCATTCCCATTACAGCGCCGGATGCTTTTTTCGGTGAGATATCAATCGCCATAAGACCGCCCAGATAACAGACAAGCACACCAATTGAAATTCCAAAAAAGATCATACTTGCAATATCAATCCACGGATAACTTTTGGGATTCAATAAAAAGACCGTTAATGATAAAGCATTCAGGATTCCAAAGATTAATGCCGGAACATTTCTTCTTGCGTTAAATATCTTATCTGAAATCAAACCGGAAGAAATTGTGCCCAACAACCCAAATATTGAGCTGACGGAAATTATCGAACTTGCTTCTAAGGCCGTGTAACCTTTTTGTGCTTGAAGGAATAAAATTCCCCAACTATTAATGGAATACCGCACAACATAAATGAATAAACTTGATAGCGCTAAAATCCTGATAACTGGATTTTTCAACAACCCAAACTGAAGTGAAGTAATTGAATTTTCTTTGGTCGGATTATCTTCGTAGTCATTTTTATATTCAACTATCGGCATCAATCCCTTGCTTTCAGGGCTGTCATGAAAATAACGTAATATTAAGAGAGTGCCAATAAGTCCTATTATTCCTGAACTCCAAAAACCAAATCTCCATCCGGCAGTTGTAACGATTAAGGATGTTACAATAAAAGTAAATACTTCACCCATACTCAAACTAGCGCTGCCAAATCCATAATAAGTCCCTCTTTCTTTTTTGCTGAACCATCTTACTAAACCAACCACACAAGTATTTGAACCGATTGATTGAAACCAGCCGTTTATTCCCCAGAGAAGAATAAAAACAATAAATAATGATTGAGACCCGAGAATAAGATTTACAAGCGCAGAAACAAATAATCCGGTAGCCATGAAGCGTCTGATGTTAATGTGATCTGCTATGAACCCATTCACTAATTTTCCTGCTGCATAAGAAAAAAATAATGCTGAACCTATTATGCCGAGCTGTGTTTCCGTAAAAAGACCTTCATCGATAATTGGTTTTTTCATAACATTAATGCCGAGACGACAGATATAATAAATTCCATATCCCAAAGTTGTAGATATGAAAACAGACCAGCGATATTTCTTATAGACTTTATCAATCTTTGTTTTGTCAGTTTCCCGGGGTATCAGAGAATCGGGTTGAAAGAAGTCGAGTAATTTATTAAACATAATAATCCCAGTTATTATTTATTAACTCACCTTACGCAAAAACATATATTTAAGTTTGGCATTAGAACTTCATAGCAAAGCAAGCTTTCATATTTTCTAATTCATTAAGAGCAGTTCGGTTAGCAGAGATATAAAGTTTAGACCTAAGA
>Ga0265292_1000336_pt1 | contig 74699 bp, 69 predicted proteins | sample Munlanlewell296A_FD_189080 | JGI IMG/M metagenome (GOLD analysis project Ga0265292, IMG submission 189080) | Leachate microbial communities from a municipal landfill in Southern Ontario, Canada - Leachate well 296A | ecosystem: Engineered > Solid waste > Landfill > Unclassified | place: Canada...
TTATCAACCTTTTATTGTTAGTATCTGCCGAATATGAAAATTAATAATATGAACTAAAAGAAAACCTGTTAATTTCAATAATACAACTGTTAATAACGATTATTTTTTAAAACTGATTAGTTACAAAGATAATAAGTTTACGGAATGTAAACTTATTATTGAAAATGGGCAGCCTATGTATGAAATAAGTGGTCCAGCTCCGTCAACATCTGAATTAAGAAGTATTCATGGAATCAATGTAAATGGCACTATAGCATATTTCAAAGTAAATCCTCAAACTGGTGGTATAGTTCCTCAATTCGAAACTGTCCAGCGGGAATTAGCAAATAATTATCTTCTTCGGAAGATTATGACTAATTCGAAAAGAGAAGTCAAACTTATAAACGTGGATGCAAAAGACGATCGACCACTTCGATATCGGATGCCACAGGGAAAAGAAATTTTATTAGATGATTTTATAATTACCTTTAATCCATATGGTGATTTTCCCATCCACCTTTCTATTAGCCGTTCAGAGAAAGCACTCACACAAGCAGGAGACGACAGAGATGGTGGATTACTTATTTTAGATGATCAAGATGTTGTGTTAGGAATATCTCTCTTCAAATATGATAATGAACCTCTTGCATCTCATTTATTTGGAGAAGTAATTATAAAAAGATTTAGAGAACTCCTTGATAATGAAGAACCAGTTCTTAGCGAAGAACGTGATGGTCTTGTTACTCGTCATCCATTTTGCAAATTGCTTATATCTGAAATTGAAAAGCGTATTGAACAAAAAGTAAAAGAAGAAAAATTACGTACACAAAAAGAAGAACAGAGCAAGGTTGATAAAGATGAAGCGATTAGATACAAAAAGGCTTTCGGTATATTAAATAAGATAGCAGAAGATGAAGTTGAGTCAGGAATAAAACTGGGTCAAGAAATAGGCTCTGAAATTCCCGATCCACCTAATGGTTTCTGCATTTATCCTTCATCAGCCCAAATAACAGTTGGTAAACGTTATTCTTTTCAATTACACTTGAATACTAAAGTAATCCCGCATGGTTCAATCATTAATATTATTTGTTCGAATTCAAGAATTACTGTACTCACATCAGAAATCAAAATATTGGAAGATGATCGTTCTGGTATTTTACGCAAATATATTTCAATTGAAGGACTTGAACCTAATATTGATGGGACTCTGCGCGCTTCAATTGGTAATAATATAACTGAGGCAAAAGTGTTTGTTGTACCAGAAAAGGAATTATTACTGGACGAGGGAATGGTATTCCAACCAGAAAGTATTACATTACGACCAAATCAACCTCGTAGAATATATTTGTTAGTGTACATAAAGATAATTGAAGGAGGAAGTGTAATTAATATTTCTTCTGATAATGATTCTATACATATTTCTAAAAATGAGATTATTGTTAATGAAGCGGATGCATTACGGCATATTGCAAAATATGAATTAGATATTTGGGGTGAAGGAGCTGGTCAAGATGCTATAATAACTGCCGAATATCAAAATGTCATAGCCCTTTTAGAGATAAGGATTAGATCCAAAGAACTACCAGATGAAAAAGATAGAAAAGGTATGTTTAATGAACCTGAATTTAATGATGAACCAGAACCACCTCAACGAACATCTTATAGTCCAGAGACAGGTAAAGTGATAATTTATGTCAATTTTCCTTCAGTTTTGCATTATGTAGGTAATAATTGCCAATATAGAAAATCCTTACCCGCTCAGGTTTTAATAGCCGACCTGGTATCTGAAAGATGTTTTCATGAAATAGCGAAAAAAAAGGTAGAAATGAGTGGTGCTTTAAATCCTCGGCATATTTATGATTTAATACAAAGAAATGCAAATGAACTTTCTAAAAAGCATGGTAAAAAGGTGCATGAATCATTGGTTGATCAAAAACTTGTAAAAGAAGCTAAGTTAAACTCTCGAAGTCAAATAGATGAAGCAAAATAATTCTAATTCACCTAACGAACCGGCAGCCGAGCAATGCGGGGCATCCTGGTTAAATAAACTGGTTGTGGCTAATAGACATGAAAACGAAACTCGAATATAAAATCTGCTAATGCCCGCACTGCGGCTGCCAGCAAGGCGTTAGGAGCAATACTAATCGCAACTCCGACCAATAGTGCTAAATCATAAAGTTTCGCTTTTAGGACATACGGACAACTAACAACATGGACAGATTAAATTACTTCAACCCATATAAATCAAAAGGTGGCTATCACGAAGACCAGCTAACTAGAGCATATCTTGTTTTGCTTAAACATTCAAGCCATGCATTTTTTACTTTCATTGAATATTGTCGGAGCAGACACATTACTTCAAAAACTGAAAAACCAATTTCTATTCTTTATTTTTTAGAGCAGGGTTGGGAAATTAAAACTCAAAAAAGTAATCCCGACATCAACACAAATTATTTGCTTTCAATTCTCATCACTGACTCTCAGGTTACGGAAAATGATACAAATATTCAGTCAAGTGAAAGAAACGCAAGGTATGACGGCATAATTACTTTCGGAAGCAACTTGACAATGGTAATTGAAAACAAACCTCGTTCAGGCAATGTTTGGTTCGGACAGTTAAATCCTTCAAGACAAAATCTTGCGGAAGACACGATAGTTTATTCTAATCCGACCGTTTTAGAATGGAAGGAAATTATCAAGCAACTAAATCTTCTGCTAACTGTTCAGACCATTTCGGGCTACGAGAAAATAATGATTGAAGATTTCCTTTCTTTCATTGACGAGAATTTTCCTTTCCTCAATCCTTATGACAGTTTCTATCAATGTAAAGGAAACACAGAACTGCTAAACAGAAGAATTAACAATCTGCTAAAATCAATTTCGCTGGACGAAAGCAAGGTAAATTATCATAGAGGTTGGGGCTATTACATTCATACATCCTACCAACAAATTCAAGAAATCGGTTTAATCCTTGCTCAAAAAGAAAACGAATGGTGGATTGAATTGAGTTTATACTTTGGTGATTCACAAAGACAAGCAATTTCATTTTACTATTCCAAACATTAATCATCTCAAAGACACTGATTGGGCTTTTTATCCTAACTTCCATGTTTCATTCATGACTTCAAACTTGGTTTGGTTTCATTCAGACGACAGCGAACATTATTTGCAATTCTGGAAAGACAATGTCGGAGAAATTTATCAGCAGAAAAGAGACGATGTGCCGAAATATTTAAAATGGTTAGCGGATGAAAAGGTAATCAACATGACAAAGAAGTTGAAGAAAAATTAGATGAAAAGTTTTACGACACAGCAATGCAGACATTAAACATTTGCCCTGGATTCGGAGTTATTTACACATTTAATTCTTCAGAGGCAGAAGAATTTGACAGAAGCGGAAAACTGAAATTCATTCTTGCAGAAAAAATAAGAGAAGGTTTGAAGGTTGTCGGACTTGATGGAAACGATTTACTTAAAAATATTTAGACCTCTAACAAACATGACAGCAAACTTGAAACATTATCGCTTCGGACAGACAGCCGCACATGACCATAACAGCGGCTTGCGGCAATAGCGGTTGACGAGCAAATTGAAAGTGTGTGCAAGTAATTATCTTTGTAGCAGGTGGACAATCCGCCACTGACCGCAAGCCGCAACATATTAGGCCTAATTTATTTTAATATGAATACTAAAAGAGATAAGATTTGGTATTTCCTATCTGATGCCAAAACCAATGAATTTCTTTAATCCTTGCTTTTAAAATACTATTAAAAGTGTGATTTATCATCATAAGATGATTTAGTAAAGTTATTTTTCTCAAATTTTTTAAGAATTCTCAGCGCCTCCCCCGTCTTAGCGGTTGTTGTATATTTGAAGGAATTCCTCCGGTTCCAGGCACATGTCAATAACTTCCCTGATATTCGCCAAAGCTTCGTCAATAGTTTTGCCAAATGAATGACAGCCCTTAAAAACAGGGCAACTAACGATGTAAACATTATCTTCGTCCTGTTCAATAAGTATCGGAAGGTGTAAGATTTTATTTTTAGTCTTGCTCATCGTAAATATTGTTTTTTTACTCAAAATACCGAAGTAGCTGTACAAAGATAACCATAAAATGTTGCTGAAATTTATACACGTCCCTTATAATCTATTTTCGATAAGGTGAAATCCTTACAGACAAGCCCTGATAAAAAAAAGTGTCGATTTACCGATTTGCCGAATTTCAAATTTCAATTTTCAATTTGTATGATCGGGGGATTAATATATATTTTCAATGATATTTGCGATTGAGACGGAATTTTGATAATTTTGTCAGAAATGAACTTAAACCCGGCAAATTGACTTATGGATCTTGTGGAAGGATATCTTCAGAAACTTGAGGAGAAAATAAGGCAACTTGCTGAGGATCACCAAAAAATAAAAACTGAGAAAGATCTATTGATCAAACAATCGGTCATTCAACTTAAAACAATTGAAGAGCAGAAAGAAGAGAAAGAAAATTTAAAAAAGCAGGTCCAGGCGTTGAAGATTGCCAAATCCGTCGAATCAACTCAGGAGACGGGCAAGGTAAAGGACAAGATTCGGGACCTGGTGCGGGAAATTGACCGGTGTATTGAACTGTTAAATAAATAATGAAACTGGGGCATTGGAAGGGACATGGAAGAGCTTACCATCACGGTAAATATTGCCGACAGGCCTTACAGGTTAAAAATCAAAAGGGAAGAAGAAGAAGTCATCCGGAAAGCAGTTAAGGAAATTGAGCAAAGGATCAGGGAATATTCGGAGCACTTCGCCTTTAATGATAAGCAGGACCTGATGGCGATGGTATTGTTGCATTACGCGTCAACCGTCCAGAAACTTGAAAGTGACCTTTTATCCGGAGAAAATATGGTTATAACACGGCTTCAGAAGATGGAGCAATTAATCACGACACATCCGGATTAGCAGTTCGATCCCACGCGTTCTTTGAAAATATCAGAAAAGAAATTTACCCGCATTAATCCAATTCTGGTTTGATAAATCAACATGATCAAAATCAGGGTACGACTTACCGGCGCAAGGACAGGCCTCAACCAGCTTCATTGCTGGATTCACTTTAGTGGACAGTGGACGTTCGAACATCCGGGGCGACCCTAGCCATAATAATTTGGGTTTATCCCAAACCCCTGGATTAATAGCGGGTATTTTTATGAACATTAGTCAACTTAATCATATACTTCTAATCATTACTGAACCATGAACCAAATATTAATTTACCTACTAGATGGATTGGCAGGACTGGTACTTGGAGTGGTGATCGGATCTTTTATCTTACGAAAGCTTAACGCCGGGAAACTGGAAACCATAATGCATGAGGCAGAAGAAAAAGCTGAAGTAATAAAGAAAGAGAAGATCCTGCAAGCCAAGGAAAGGTTTCTTGAATTAAAAACAGAGCACGAAAAAGCCGTTAATGAAAGAAACAACGCCGTCCAGATAAACGAAACCAGGCTAAAACAGAAAGAAACCCTTATCTCTCAAAAATTTGAGGAAAACCAGCGAAAACAAAATGAAATCACCGCCATTAGGGAAAACCTTAATAATCAATTAGAAATCATAACAAAAAAGCAGTCAGAATATGACCGTGCGGTAAAGGAGCAGGTCGAAAAACTTGAGGTCATTGCGGGACTTTCTGCTGCGGAAGCTAAGGAACAGATCATTGAAACACTGAGGGAAGAGGCTAAATCTGAAGCACTGGTCTACATCAAGGACACTATCGAGGAAGCCAAGATCACAGCCCAGCGGGAAGCAAAGAAGATCGTGATTGAAACTATACAGCGGACTGCGGCTGAACATGCTATAGAAAATACCGTATCTGTTTTTCCATTGGAAAACGACGATGTCAAAGGACGTATTATCGGCCGGGAAGGCCGGAACATCAGAGCATTGGAAGCGCTTACCGGGGTAGAGATCATCATCGATGATTCGCCGGAAGCCATTATTTTATCAGGTTTTGACCCTGTCAGAAGGGAAATTGCCAGGCTCTCGCTGCATAAACTTGTTACTGACGGTCGTATTCACCCGGCCAGGATTGAGGAAGTAGTTGCTAAAACTACAAAGCAGATCGAGCAGGAAGTTATAGAAATCGGCAAAAGGACCTGTATCGATCTCGGTATCCACAACCTGCATAATGAACTGGTCAGGATGATCGGTAAAATGAAATACCGCTCTTCATACGGACAAAACCTCCTGGCCCACTCTATCGAAGTGGCAAAGCTTAGCGCGACGATGGCGGCTGAGCTGGGGCTCAATCCCAAAATGGCTAAAAGGGCAGGATTACTTCACGATATAGGAAAAGTGCCTGACAATGAGCCGGATTTGCCGCATGCAATACTTGGCATGAAGCTGGCTGAAAAATTCAAGGAGAACCCCGAGATTTGCAATGCAATCGGTGCACATCATGATGAAATCGAGATGGAATCGCTGATCGCACCAATCGTTCAGGTTTGTGATGCCATTTCCGGCGCAAGGCCTGGAGCCCGGCGCGAAGTGGCTGAAGCCTATATCCAAAGGCTCAATAAACTCGAAAACCTCGCCCTTTCCTATCCCGGTGTGGTAAAAACTTATGCCATCCAGGCAGGTCGTGAACTGAGGGTTATCGTTGGTGCCGATAAAATATCAGATAATGATGCCAGTAAGATATCCTACGAATTATCCAGGAAGATCCAGGATGAGATGACTTATCCGGGGCAGATCAAAATTACTGTTATACGGGAAACCCGGGCGGTGAATTACGCGAAATGAATTTTTTTTACTTTAGCCAATCTTTTAGTTAATCCCGGATTCTAATGGCATCAGAAGGCCAGTTTAAGAAATCACTCAATCTCTTTGATTCAGCGGCCATCACCATGGGCTCTATGATCGGATCCGGGATTTTCATTGTAAGCGCCGATATCGCAAGGAACGTGGGCTCCCCGGGCTGGCTGCTGGTCGTATGGGCAATAACGTTGGTCATGACTGTTCTGGCTGCCGTAAGTTACGGAGAACTGGCAAGCATGCTGCCCCATGCCGGCGGCATTTATGTTTACCTCCGTGAGGCCTATTCCCCCCTGTTCGGTTTCCTGTATGGCTGGACGTTTTTCCTGGTCATTCAATGCGGAACGATCGCTGCAGTGGCAATGGCTTTTGCCAAGTTTACCGGTGTTCTTCTGCCGGTAATCTCGGAACATAATACGGTGCTGGACTTAGGTTTTTTTAAGTTTAACTCAACCCAGCTTTTGGCTATTATTATGATCCTGGTCCTTACCTGGATCAATACCAGGGGGATCAAGGAAGGCAAGCGCGTTCAGAATATCTTTACCTATTCCAAGGTGTTGATCCTGCTGGCTTTTATTGTAATCGGTATCTATGTTGCCAAAGCCACCCAGCTCAATATTTTCCATTCACCTGATTTCTGGGATGCTGCACGGGTCGAGGATGGCGTACAGATCCCTGTAAAAGGCTTTTCTTTGCTCATTGCCGTAGGAATGGCCATGGTGGGCTCACTTTTTGCTGCTGATGCATGGTACAATATTACCTATACTTCAGATGAGGTGATCAATCCCAAAAAGACGATCGCCCGCAGTCTCTTTATTGGCTCCCTGACTGTTTGCCTGATCTATTTTTTGGTCAATGTGGTTTATATTATTGCACTGCCAGTCAGGGGTATCCCCGAAGGAGCGACAGTACTGGAAAGAGGTATCCAGTTTGCCAGTGAAGACAGGGTTGCCACAGCAGCTATCTACGGTATATTCGGAAAAAATACCGAACTGCTCATGGCTGTAGTAGTGGTTATTTCCACCTTTGGCTGCAATAACGGAATTATCCTTGCCGGTGCACGGGTAACTTTTGCCATGGCTAAAGACCGGCTGTTCTTCAAAAGAACCGGTGAACTCAGCAGTAAGGGCGTCCCCGCGTTTGCCTTGTGGATACAGGCCGGATGGGCAACCATCCTTTGTCTGACAGGCAGTTACAGCCAACTGCTCGATTATGTGATCTTTGCCGCGCTGATCTTCTATGTCCTGGTCATCTTTTCTGTATTTGTTCTCAGAAAAAAACATCCGGAATGGGAGCGGCCGTATAAAGCATTCGGCTTCCCGGTATTCCCTATTATTTACATAGCCGCCTGCCTGCTGATCATTATTATACTGTTGGTTTATAAGCCTTTATTCACCTGGCCGGGATTAGTCATAGTTCTTTCAGGTGTGCCTGTGTACTATTTGTGGAAAAGGCGGAAACCAACTTAGCCCTTCATGATCATTCAGATACCATTTTGTGTATCTTTTCCTGCACCACCCTGGTTATCTCGTCACTGCTGAAACCCTTAGGGTAGATTGGCTTTGAAAAGCTTACACTGATCCGGCTGAATGGGCGGGGAAAGATGGCCCTGCCGGGCATGGCACGATAAGCCCCGTTAATGGCCACGGGAACAACCGGTATGTTGAGCTCTTTGCTGAGAATGGCAAAAGTCTTTTTGAATTCCCCCAACCTGCCGGTTTTCGTCCGCGTACCTTCCGGGAAAATGATGACATTTTTACCCTTCTTCAATACCTCTGCAAGCTTTTGTATGGATTCTTTCAGATCCTTATTGACATCCATGACGATGACATTATTCGTGTTCGCCAGAAACTGAAGGAAACTGTTGTTTACATGTTTCTTCTTCGCATAGAAATAGCTGTTTTTCAGCGTTTTCATCTTAAGTGCCGCTAAAATATACAAGCCGTCGAAAAAACTCTGGTGATTGGGAGTGATAATGCATGGCCCTTCAGGCACATTCTGAGCGCCATCGCTTTTTAAACGGGAATATATGGAGAAAAATCCCCGGGCTGAACTTTTAAGAACCGCTAACGTCGGCCATGTCTTCGGCAGTTTCACCTGCACTTTTTCTTTCAGTGCAGCTGCCCAGTTGGTTACATCAGCATGGTGCCAGCGCTTATTATTTTTGATGTGTTCGACGAGTGACTTGACCGAAGCAAACTTCGCCAGGTTTTCTTCTTCGATTTTTACCCCGAAAGTTTTTTCGATAAAGTCTATGAGGCTAAGCTTCCCAAGAGAGTCAAGGGCAATGTCGAACTCCAGGTGGTCGTCCGGGGAAATATCCATATCTACCTGGCTCTCAATGAATGATTTTACTGCAAGGTATTCTTCAGAACCCGCATCTTCATAGGATTTTCCCGCTCTTTTTTGCTTTTCTCCCAGCAAGTTCTCCAGCTTGAAACGCTGGATCTTTCCGAGGCGTGTCCTGGGCAATTCTTCCTTTACCAGTGAAAACTGCATAATCCTTTTGTACGAAGTAAGTTCACGGTTAAAATCAGGCAAAATCTGTTCCCGGAAGTAGTTTTCGGGATTTTCCACCCCCTCTTCAGATAGAATTTTATAATCGGGATAGATGACAGCAAAGAAGATATCATGATGTAAAAACACCCCGGCTTCTTTTATACAGGCTACATTTTTCTCCAGTTTAAATTCCAGTTCTACCGGATTAATATTCTTGCCATTAGGCAGCACGATGATCTCTTTTTTCCTGCCGGTGATACGCAGATATCCTTTTTCATCGATCTCACCGAGGTCGCCGGTATAAAGCCAGCCATCCCTGAGGACTTCGGCCGTTTCTTCCGGCCGGTTGTAATATCCCTGCATGATATTCGGTCCTTTGGCCACAATTTCTCCGTCGCGGATTTCAACTGTCAAACCCGGAAGTGCTTGTCCTGCTGTACCAATAATAGCATGGCCCGGTCTCGGAAAGGTAATCATCGGTGCGGCTTCAGTCATACCATAACCTTCAAGCACTTCAAAACCCAATACCTGGAAGAAATGCCCTGCATCTTTATTCAAAGCAGCCCCGCCGGCAACCATGATCTCGAGGTGTCCTCCGAGTCCCTCGTGCACTCTTTTGAAGATCTTCATAGCCAGCCACTTGCTATGGGATAGTTTGACCAAGCGGTAAAAGATCCTTCCTATGGCTTTGGCATCGATCTTTGCTTTGATTCCCCGGTAAAGCAGTTCATACAACCTGGGAACGCCTATCATGATCTTTACCTGGTTATTTTTCAAAGTTTCGATGATGTCTGAAGACTGCATGGAAGGAGCCATAACTACAGTGCCTCCGGCGGACAATGGCGCCATCATCGATCCCATCAGGGGAAAAATATGATGCAATGGAAGCAGCATCAGCACCTGGCGGTCAGCATTAAAGATCTTAACATCATCCGTTACCGCCTTTAAGTTGGCAATCAGGTTTGCGAAAGACAACATAACGCCTTTTGGGCTTCCCGTAGTTCCGGAAGTGTATATGATCACAGCAGTCTTTTCGGCGTGGGCAGGCAATTCCCAGGATAAATCCGAAAGTGTTTCGTCACCGGGAATATCTTCGAAGAAGATGATTTCAGGAAGATAGTCCATCTTTCCAATCATTTTTTCCCAGGATTTGCTCATGCCCCGGCTGGCGAAGATCAATTCCGGGCGACAATCATTGATGATATAGGCGGCATCTTCCGCCGACGAGAGGAAATCAATCGGAACCACGATGGCATCATTCTGCCAGGCCGCATAAAAAGTATATATCCATTCAGGGCGGTTTTCCGAAAACAAGGCTATCTTTTGATATCCTTTTCCTGAGAACAAGCCTGCAAATCTGTTTATTTGACGGATGAGGCTGCGATATGTAACCGTTTGATCTTTAGTGATCAGAGCCGGTTTGTCAAAATAGTTGGTATTGATCATGAAGGTAGGAAATGGTACTCGAATATCACAAAGATATGACTTTTTCGAACAAAACTTGAAATTTGTAACGGTGAAACGGTGGAACAGTGAAACGGTGAAACGGTGGAATGGTGAAACCTTGAAACACGTAACACGTAACACGTAACATTGTATAGCCCCTCCCTTTCGGAGATACCTCATAAAGTCTTTATAACCGCAGAGACGCGGAGGCTCGGAGAATTAATTTTCCTCAATTAATTCAACAATCAAATTGAATTCATATTTTTGACAAGATAAAGGTTAAAAATTCACCCTTATGCGAAACAAACTCTTCACCACCAAGCCCATCCACGATATTTTACAGGAATCGGAAAAAAAGGAAGGGCTTAAAAGGACACTCACAGCCACTAACCTAACAACACTCGGCATCGGAGCCATTATCGGGGCCGGGATTTTCGTCATCACCGGGCAGGCGGCAGCACAGTACGCCGGGCCGGCTATCCTGATATCCTTTGTTATATCAGGAGTGGCCTGCGCTTTTGCCGGCCTCTGCTATGCTGTATCGCCGGCATATTGCAGCGATGCTATCTTCTCCACGTAATCCTTCCAGAACAATCTTGATTTTCTCTTCTGAGGAATAGATGCGACGGGTTTGCCGCTTAATGTCTTTGATAACTGTCGCTTCAGTCTGTTTTTTCTTACTTACCATCTTTGTGGGATTTTAGGGTTGATTTATTACTTGGTTTCCCAATATCCCACCTTAAATTTACTCTCAAATTAGTCCACTTGTGGCTGAAACAAAGAGATTCAGGGACTTTCGAAATTTCATGCCTTCACTCATTTTCTTGGCTTATGAATATCGGAACCCTCTTTTGCTTGTTTCCGTGCAATATTGAGCTTGCTATGCTTGTAACTATAGAAGTAATAGATCAGTACTCCAATTATCAGCCAGATAATCAGTCGAAACCATGTAGCCATTGGAAGTGCTATCATCTGAACTAAGCACACTCCTGCTCCTAGTATCGGAACAACAGGAACCCAGGGAGTTTTAAACGGACGATGAATATCGGGTCTGGTTTTTCTGAGAACGATGATACTTATGCAAACAATGGCGAAGGCAAATAAGGTACCTATAGAAACCAGTTCGCTTAAAATTGACATAGGTAAAATACCGGCAATAATCATGGCCACAAATCCTGTGAGTAAAGTGCTGACAAATGGAGTTTTAAAACGCGGATGCACTTTTGAAAAGACAGGTGGTAACAGACCATCTTTAGCCATGAAAAAAAATATCCTAGGCTGGCCCAGCAAGTGAACCAGTATGACAGAACCCAAGCCTGCGAGAGCGGCAATCTTGATTATCGGTCGAAACCAAAACATTTTCTGCCCCATGGCATTGACACCAACAGCCATCGGATCAGCGACATTCAATTGGGAGTAGCTGACAATCCCGGTAAGAACAATAGCTACCAGGATATATAAGACTGTAGAAATACCTAACGATCCCATGATTCCAATAGGCATATCACGCTGGGGATGTTTAGCTTCCTGAGCAGCTGTTGAAACTGCATCGAAGCCAATATAGGCAAAAAATATCACTCCGGCCGCACGGAATATACCCGACCAGCCAAAATTTCCAAATCCCCCGGTATTTGGCGGTATGAAAGGATGCCAGTTAACATTTTTTACAAAGTAAAATCCTGTAATGATAAACAAAATGATCACACCCACTTTGACGATAACCATGATATCATTTAATATTGCCGATTCCCTGATACCACGGACCAGTGCCATTGTAAGAATGGCGATAATGAACATGGCAGGCAGATTACAGATAGCCTGGACATGCTGAAGTGAGTCCGCGTTTATCCCTTTGCTCACCAGATCTTGCAGGAGTGATGGGGTTTCAGGTTTCCACCCTAAATCAGGAACATTTATCAGTGTTGTGCCGGTAGGGGCTGAAAGAAAAGCAGGTATATGAACATTGAAATCAGCCAAGAAACTCACCAGGTAACCCGACCATCCAACCGAAACAGCAGAGCATGCAAAAAGATATTCAACGATTAGATCCCAGCCAATGATCCAGGCAATAAACTCACCCAGTGTTGCATAGGCATAAGTATAAGCGCTTCCGGCAACCGGGATCATCGAAGCAAATTCAGCATAACATAAACCTGCAAAGGCACAAGCTACTCCGGAAATAAGGAATGAGATCACAATAGCAGGGCCGGCATACATCGCAGCTGCCTGTCCTGTTATTACGAAGATTCCTGCGCCGATGATGGCCCCAATGCCTAAAGTAGTCAGGTTAGTCGCAGTTAATACGCGCTTAAAGCCATGTTCGACTTGATCAGACTCTTTTAGGATCTGGTTTATTGGTTTAATACTGAAAAGATCTTTGAACATAAGGTGCGTGTTAAAATTGGAATTAAAGGTAAAAATAAAATGTTTGGACACAAACAAGCAAAAAGAGTGAAATTATTTCATTCTTCTTATTTGGCGTTTCAATTATGGTGTTTACATTATTCTATTTGTTATTTCATAAAGAAATTCCCTATTATGAAAAAATCCATAATGATTTTATGATTCCTTTTCACACTAATTTTAAAAATGACTTTTTGGAAAAATAACACCTACTTTATTAAAACCAACCTAATCAAAAGCATACATAAGTTTTCTAGCATCTAAATTAAAAACATACTTTTCCCTTTGTGATATAATTAACCTTAATTCTTTTTGACCCGGATGAATTTTTACAACAATAAACTTATCTTGTTTATTCTTGAAATATCCGCTTACCTGTAAAACATCTACTACTTTTTGAACTTCCGGGGATTCATTTTCAACCTCCTTGTTTACACATTTAAATTTACTATAAAGTGTCCACGAAGGTCTGAAGGTTCTACATATAAATTTTAAAAATATAACATTCACCACCACTAAAATAATGATTAGGGATCCGATCCGAACCCCATGGGTACCCCTGGTCCCGATACTTGGTACAGCTGTCTGCCTGGCACAAATGGTCGCCCTTCCGTTTGATACCTGGCTCCGGTTGCTGATCTGGATGGGTATCGGGTTTCTGATCTATTTTACTTACAGCGTCAACCATAGCAAATTCCATAAACCGGGGTTATAAAATTTCTCCTTTTGACCGGGTATATTTTTCATTTTTCCGGATCAATCGGTAATGAAAGACCGGATCAAAGATTATTTTGCCTTTAACCGGAAAGAACAGCGGGGTTTGATCATCCTGCTGGGCCTGTTGCTATTATCTGTATTGATCAATCTTTTCCTTCCACAACTGGTCCCGGAAAAGGAGTACGACATTGCCCCTTTTCAAATTGCAGTATCAACTTTCATTGCATCCATTGATAAACTTGACTCAACAGAAAAGATAAAACCACAAAAATTTTCTGATAATTATTCAAAAGATGAGGGCGCTGATCTTAGCTCCTTCATTGCATCTCCTTTTAATTTCGATCCGAATGATTTAAACGAACAACAATGGGTTAATATGGGCATAGGAGCCAAAATCGCCCGCAATATCCTTCGTTATCGCGAAAAGGGAGGGACTTTCCGTGATAAAAAAGGTCTTGGCAGGATCTATGGTATGAATGATTCAGTCTTTGCAATCCTTGAGCCATATGTCCGGATTAAAGAAATGGAGAAAGCACCGTCATCATCTTATATTAATAATAATGATAATAAAAACTACACAAAACCAGGCAATAACTTCACAAAATATAAACCGGATACGCTTATCATCGAACTGAATTCGACTGATTCTGCATCACTACTCGCCTGCCATGGCATCGGGCCATCATATGCAGGCAGGATCATCAGGTACCGTGAGCTTTTGGGCGGGTTTACCAGCGTTGAGCAGCTCATGGAAATAAGAGGCATGGATAGCATTCGCTACAACCAGTTCAGGGGGCAGATCACCGTTAACCCGCAGCAGGTTAGAAAGATCGACCTGAATAGTGTAACCTTTAAAGAATTGTTAAGACATCCATACTTTGAATATTACCTGGTCAAGGCTGTTTTCAATTTCAAAGATGAAATTAAAGCCTATGATTCTGTCGGACAGATTAGGACAATACCTGTCATGTACGAGGAATTGTACGAAAAGATAGCACCGTACCTGGATGTCAAACCGTCTGCAGGAAAATAATTCTTATCATTGCTGCCTGATCCCTAGTAAAATTCTATGACAAAAATCGGCCGGATATTCAGCAATTTCCCAAGGGCCTTCTGGGTTGCCAACACCATGGAGCTTTTTGAACGATGGGCGTGGTACGGGATGTTCCTCGTCCTCCCTCTCTACCTGACTGGTTCAACCGACACAGGAGCGCTGGGCTTTTCCCAGGCGCAGAAAGGCCTGCTCACCGGTACCGTCGTCATGATCCTCTACTTTCTTCCAACCTTTACAGGCGCTATTGCTGATAGATTCGGCTATAAGAAAATCCTTATCCTTGCTTATATCATTCTTATAACCGGTTATTACATGATGGGTGTGGTAAGAAGCTACACCGCACTCTGGTTTGTTTTTCTTTACCTGGGTGTCGGAGCTGGATTGTTCAAGCCGGTCATTTCTGCCACCATTCGTAAAAGCACTAACGACAAAACGTCATCTATCGGCTTTGGCATCTTTTACATGATTGTCAATATCGGCGCTTTTGTCGGCCCCATTTTCGCGTCCAAATTGCGGGAAGTGAGCTGGGACCTGGTTTTTATCATGTCGGCAGCTGTAATTGGCATCAACCTTTTGCTGGTACTTTTCATTTTCCGGGAACCGCCATTGGAAAGGAAAAGCGAACCGCTGATGAAGTCAATCGTCAATATCTTCCGTAACATCGGTTCCGCGCTCAGTGATCTCAGGCTGCTCATTTTCCTCATCATCATCATTGGTTTCTGGGCCATGTACAACCAGCTTTTCTATACCCTGCCGGTTTTTATAGATCAGTGGCTCGACACCTCCCCTATTTACAATATATTGGATTCTGTTTCACCGTCATTGGCCAGGGCTATCGGCACTGAAAAAGGGACGATCGCCCCGGAAATGCTTACCAATATCGATGCTTTTTACATCGTAGTTTTCCAGGTACTGGTTTCCAGCCTGGTGATGCGCTTCAAACCGCTGAAAACCATGCTGGCCGGCATTTTTATCTGTGCCATCGGTATCGGGCTCTGGTTCGTTACGCTGAACCCTTTCTTCCTTTTCCTGTCTATTCTGATCTTTGCTTTTGGCGAAATGACCAGTTCTCCCAAGATCCTGGAATACGTTGGCCGGATTGCGCCGGAAGACAAGGTCGCTTTGTACATGGGCTGTTATTTTATTCCGATGGCAGGAGGAAATTTCCTGGCCGGCATCCTCTCGGGAAACGTTTACGGTCCCGTTGCAGACAAGATCACGCTTTTGCAGCGTGAGGTTGCCGCCAGGGGATTAAGTATCCCCGAAATTTCGGCCTCTTTTTCCCAGAATGAGTACGTTGCGCAAGCCGCAGCCCGGATGGGGATGACACCTCATGAACTGACACTCTTTCTTTGGAACACTTACCATCCTTCAAAAATCTGGATGATCTTCACCGGTATCGGCCTGCTGACCGTTGCGGCGTTATTTGTCTATAATTGGTTTTTAGGAAGAAATCCAGGGAAACAGGCTTATTGATCCCGTTTTCTGTAGATATGCCGGATTTCATGTATTTCTTGATCGGTAAGGGTAGTTTTCCAATAAGCGCCATCATCGTTTTCATCTTCATCTTCATTCCCATCATCATGCTTTTCTTCAAGTTCCCAGTCATAAACCTTGCGCTGCGGGCCTTCTTTCCGGTAATAAAATGCCATTGAAATCCCTGCGACGAGGCCAAAGAGATGCGATTCCCACGAAATATTCTCTTCAGGGAAGAATTCAGGAAAAATGCCCCAGATCAGGCTGCCATATAGAAATACCACGATCAGCGCCATCGCCATCAGGCCCGCATGACGACGAAGTATCCCGCTGACAAGAATGAAGGCTGCGAGACCATAAACTATACCGCTCGCACCGATATGGCAGGCTTCTCTTCCGCCAATCCAAACCCAGAAACCTGTAAAAAGCCAGATCAATACCAGGATACGAAATGCAATTTCCCGGTAAAAATAAAACAGCGCCGAACCCAGTATAATCATGGGAACTGAATTAGCGATGAGATGAGAAAAACCGCTGTGAATAAACGGTGTGGTGATTATTCCAACGAGGCCCTGCCATTTTAACGGATAGATGCCGAGGAAGGACAGATCGTACCCACCGATTGTCTGGATCAACCTGACGGCCCACATGATCAAAACTAACAGGGATGGGAAAACCAGGCTATGAATTATTCTTTTTTCGTCTTCTCTCATTATGAAAGGGAAACCTTGATATTGATGCGTAAAGCTAATCAAACCGGCATTAAAAATATCATTTTGCCGGACATTCATTACAAAAATGGCTCCAATGTCATTATCTGACAAAAGCAACAAGGTCATTCCGTTTTTTCAATCAGAATACTGACCGGCAGATGGTCGCTGAACCCATTGTTATAGCCAGGGCCTGAATAAGTGCGAAAAGGTTTATAACCGGTATAAGTCTCATCTGGCTCCATAAGAAAGCCGGCCCTGAATATCTCAGTTTTTTCGCTCACCAGTTTCAATCCATTATTTCCACTTATCAAGGAAGGTGAAACGAGGATCTGGTCAAAGACGCTCCAGCTCCCCTGGTGTTTTATCGTGCCTTCAATATCAGTCAATGAAGTTTTAACCGAAAGATTGATAAGGAGCGAATGACTGTCCGCACCTTCATTCACCAATATTTTATTCAGGACCTGAAGGCTTTCATCTCCGGGTTCATCATTAAAATCGCCCATGATAATGATATTGGAAGAAGGGATTGAAGATAAAAACTGCTTTACAGACACCGCCAGCATACTGGCTGCCGCCAGTCGCTTTGCATTTGATCCGCCCGCACCGCCGTAACGGGAAGGCCAGTGATTAACGTAGACATGAATAGTGTCATTTTTCCATATCCTGCCTTTCACCAGCAGGATTTCCCGTGTAGCCTCACCTCCGGGCAAAGGAACTTTCAACCAGGCAGATGAATCCGGCTCGAAAATGTCCGGGCGGTAAAGCATAGCCACATCAATTCCTCTCGCATCGGGCGATTCCCGGTGAATGATATGATAGCCTATCCTATTCAATGGCGTATCATAGATCAACCTGTTCAGCACGTCCCGGTTCTCGATTTCGCTTAGACCGATAACAGCCGGCATTTCTCCCTCACCCAGGGCCACAATAGTCTGGTAAATACGGACAATTTTACGACGAAAACGTTCATTCGTCCAGTTCTTGTCACCTTCCGGTAAAAATTCCTCATCATTTGTCAGGGAATCATTCCGGGTATCAAACAGGTTCTCCACATTGTAAAAGACAATTCGGGCCTGCTGAGCCTGCGTTTCAGCAATGATCAACCCAATCAATCCGGTCATAAGAAAAAATACTTTTTTCATAACATTGAAATCATTTGAATGCTGAGTCTATCCCGAATAAGCATTTTTTGCCACCAAAGCACTAAAACACAAAAATTCACCAAGGTTATTTACTTAATAATCATTGTTTTGTGAAATTTGGTGTCTTGGTGTTTTTGTGGCATTTAAAGTTATCTGCCAGTAAGAGTAGACTCTACTCTTTATATTTATCCGGTTTTTATCAAAATATACCCGGTTGGAATAAAATATTTTCAAGGGTGCAACTCTTTTCAGTATCATTTGTCTTATGAATCATAGATTATGTATTCTAAAAGATGAATTCAATCATTAACTGCATAACAAATGCGCCTTTCGATCGTTTATGCACGTATTAAACCAAACTATGAGGCTTAAACTAATTATTCTCCTGATCCTGTTTCCTATCATGACCATTTTTGCCGACGGAGAGTCAGACCCGTCTGTAAAACGTTACACGGTAAGTGGCCATGTGAAAGATGCTGAAACAGGAGAAGACCTCTTTGGCGCGTCCATTCTCGTTGCTGAGATTGGCACGGGTTCTGTCGCGAATGAATATGGTTTTTACTCCGTAAGCCTTCCCAAAGGGCAATATTCCCTTAGTTTCTCATACACGGGTTATGAATCGCAGATTCATAATGTCACAGTTGAAAAAGATATTGTTCTGGACATTCAGTTAAATCCTCTTTCTCAAACCTTAAAAGAAATTGAGATAAAAGCTGAGCGAACCGATGCAAATGTCAAAGCTCCGGAAATGAGCATCGTAAAAATGGATGTAAAGACCATCAACAAAATACCCGCCCTGATGGGTGAAGTAGATATTATCAAAGCGATCCAGCTTTTACCGGGGGTCCAGTCTGTCAGCGAAGGATCATCAGGATTCAGTGTCAGGGGTGGCAGCCCGGATCAGAACCTCATCCTGCTGGATGAAGCGACTGTTTATAACCCCTCACATTTCCTCGGTTTCTTTTCGGTTTTTAACAATAATGCCATTAAGGATGTTAAATTATATAAAGGCGATTTGCCGGCACAATATGGGGGAAGGTTAGCATCGGTGCTCGATGTCAGGATGAAAGACGGGAATCAGAAAAAGTTTTCAGGAACAGGCGGTATTGGGCTGATATCCAGCAGGCTGACCATTGAAGGGCCGATCATCAAAGACAGGACCTCGTTTATTGTCTCAGGAAGAAGGACTTACGCTGACCTTTTCCTGCCACTTTCCAAAAATGAAGGCGCTCAGGATAGCCGCCTTTATTTCTACGATTTTAACGCAAAGATCAATCATACTTTTAATGAGAATAACAGGATTTATCTTTCGGGGTATTTCGGCAGGGATGTTTTCAAAAATCCTTTTGCAAATATGAAGCTGGGAAATTCTACGGCAACAGCCAGATGGAACCATTTGTTCTCACAAAGGCTTTTCAGTAATTTCACAACGATTTATTCCCGCTATGAATACGGCCTGGGAACGGCCAATGAGAGTGATCCCAATTCATTTCTATGGATTTCCAAACTTCAGGATTACCAGGTTAAAGGTGATTTCACTTACTACCCAACTACAAATCATACGTTGAGATTTGGTTTCAGCAGCATCCTGCACATTTTTGACCCTGGAAAAGCCAAAGGAACCGGTGATGAAAGCATGTTTACAGGATATGCACTTGACCGGACCCACGCATTGGAAAGCGGGGTTTATATCAGCAACGATCAGGATATAGGCAGCCGGCTGACCCTGAAATACGGTCTCCGTTTTTCCCTGTTTCAAAATGTCGGACCAGCCACAGTTTACGGGTATGATCAATATTTCAAGCTGGCAGATTCCACCAAATACAGCCAGGGAGATTTTTATCACACTTACTCGGGTCTAGAGCCAAGACTTGGGATGACTTATGTTTTGGATGAGGTTTCTTCAGTAAAAGCAAGCTATTCTCACACATACCAATATTTGCAACTCGCTCAGAATTCAACGGCCGGAACCCCGCTCGACATCTGGTTTGCCGCCAGCCCAAACGTTAAACCTCAGGTTTCCGACCAGGTTGCTGCCGGTTATTTCAGGAACCTAAGGCGGAATACCATTGAAACTTCGGTGGAAGTTTACTATAAAAGCATGCGTAACGCCATTGATTTTAAGGATCATGCAACGTTATTGCTCAATAAACAACTGGAAGGCGAATTGCGTTTTGGTAAAGCATGGGCTTATGGCATTGAGTTGATGATTGCAGTTCCTGAAGGACGATTGAACGGATGGGTCAGTTATACCTACTCCCGGACCTGGAGGAAATTCAAGGACATCAACGATGGGAAAACTTATCCCGCGCCTTATGACTCGCCGCATGATGTATCTATAGTCATGAATTTTGAAGCCAGCCAGCGCATCAGTCTTTCAGCCAATTGGATTTATTCAACCGGAAAGCCGGTCACATTCCCCACCGGGAGAGCCGTCATCGATGGAGCCATAGTCCCCATCTATTCTGATCGGAATGCTTACAGGATAAAAGACTATCACCGGTTAGACCTGTCAGTTACCTTGCACCAGAAACCCAACGACCACAGGTTCAAATGGGATTTGATCTTTTCAGTTTATAATGCTTATAACCGCCATAATACCTGGGCCATTAACTTTGTTCAGGACGTTCAAAACCCTTACAAAACCTACGCTGAAATGACTTACCTGTTCGGTGTCATACCGGCTGTTACTTTTAACTTCAGATTTTAATCATGAGAAAGATATTTTTGATCATACCAGCTATTTTTATATTTCTTACGTCTTGCACCGAGCGCATTGACATTAAACTGGATGATTCCTTTACACGACTGGTTGTTTACGGTGCCATAACAACTGATACCACGCGGCATTATATCGAATTATCCACTACTTCCAGTTATTATTACAATGAAGCTCCGCCGCCTGTTACAGGTGCCAGCCTGGAAATCTCTGATGATCAGGGTAATACGGAAAGCCTTACAGAATTGGAACCCGGAAAATACGCGACTTCTCCCCTGTTCTTCGCCTTACCGGGAAGAACATATACCCTTAGAATTGAATTGGCAGGGGAGCTAAACGGACACAAAACTTATCTGGCAACTTCATCTGTTAACCCCATTTACCCGATTGATTCAATCGGATTAGTTTACCAGCCCGACTGGGGAGAAAAAGGTTTTTATGAAGTCACCTGTTACTACCAGGATCCCCCCACCAGGGACTTCTATATGTTTAACATTTTTAAAAACGGCGAAATGCTTACCGATACCATCAGAAACCGGTTTGTCATCGATGATGGATTCTTCAACGGTAATTATACCAATGGAATTGGCGTAGGTTTCCTCAATCAGGCAAACGAAAGGGAAGTGCTTAGGGTTGGCGACACAATTACTTTCCAGGGTTGCAACATTACCGAAGAATATTTTAATTTCGTCCAGACTCTGCAATCTGAAACCGGTTTTCAGAATCCGTTGTTCAGCGGCCCGCCGGCAAATGTCAAAAGCAATATCAGTAACGGCGCCGTAGGTTTTTTTGCTGCTTATGCAGTAGCCTATTCCAGAAAGGTTTTTCAACCTTAAAAAAATATTTCCCAACCGACCGGGTATATTTTTCATTTTTCCGGATAAACAAGAAAAAGGATTCATGTTTGTCCGGTATCATCGTGGGTTGGCCACCCGGATATTCCTCTTATTCTATTGAGTAAACGGACAAATTTGAATTTAGTTATTGATTCAAAAAAAATCTGGCTTACAATCTAATTTACTACACTGCTCTTCCTGTTTAATTATACAGGTTGATAATCATCGAATTACTCTTGATAACAGGAGCAGCGGCGCCGGTTCTTCCTTTCGGACAGCTTATCGGAAATATGTTGGGGTGGAATTGTTGGACTGCGAAAGTGGAAATATGCCCGGTTGCCGAAAAGGGCTGATAGAGTAGGCGAAATTGAAATTAAACCAACGGATTATGAAAAAAATACTTTTTACTTTTGTTATCCTTCTGGCTATAATAGCCAATGGACAAGCGCAGGAAAAGCTGAAGATCGGTGAAATAAAGAACGGTAAGTTCCAGGTCACCAATCCGGATGCTTTGAAAGCTTTCTTTATGAACAGCCTGGGAAATAGCGGAGCCTTGGGGAAAGATTTCCAGGTCAGCACAGCGCCGGAAGGCGACCGCTTCTTTGTTTATTACCCTGTATCCGGAAATAAGGATAAAGTGACAAATATAGGTGTGATGCTAGTTAAAATTAAGAATGATGCTTTTATTGTCGAAAATCCACCTGATCCCATCCCAAACGCACCCGGGGGTGGTGGAAGTGCCACATTTACATGCACCGGTAATCCATGTGAATCATGCACTCCTGATATTACATGGCCGATAGGGAATTGGATTCCATTGATCATGTGTAATTGTGAAGGTGGTGGCCATTGTAACATGTCAATCTCCTTCTCAATCAATATTAATATTGGTTTCTAAAATGATAATTTACTCAGTGTAAACTCTTTCAGATTGAAATATCGGATAAGATAAATTAATTAAAATCCTCTCTGAAGGAGTTTACACTTTCCTTTACCCAATTTAAGCTAATTAATATGAAAACACGGCTACTCCTGATCTTTCTTCTCTCTGCCAATGTGCTATTTTCCCAAGTAAGCAGTGAAAAGTCACAATCCGGAGATCCATTTCTAAATTCGGTCTTAAAAATATTCTTCCTCGAAAATATTTCCTATGAAGTCTCTTCCAAAAAAAAGGCATTATTTGACTTGGATACGGCATATTCTCAAGCAAAGGTTACAGTCAAAAAGCAAGGTGACTCCATCATCTTTTTACATATTATAAACTCTACCCAACAGGATGAATTACTGCTTTATAGTGATTCCGTATGGTACGTTCGTCATCAGGAAAAAGAATTGCGGTTTATTGGAAAAGGAATCGATGGTGCAGGTAGAAATTATTTATTGGAACATTTCCCTGTTAGTTTATACACTATAGATACACTAATTAATCAAGTGAACCCATTTTGGAGAATCATCAGAGAAAATGAACTATATAATTTGGTTTCAATTGACATTGCGACTAAACCAGAGGAGGTTTCTGACCTTCGGGTGGAAATCTTGATAAAGCATTCTGACAGCCTGATTTATTCAATGATACAAGATGTTGGTTTCAAGGGAATGACTGTCCGTCTTTTTCAAGAGGAAACCTTCCGGAATTATACTTTCCCTACGACTGATCAAGTCGTATTGCCTGCCTGTTTCAATGATTATAAGAAGATTATTCCAGACTATATAGCTATAGATGGACTTGAGAAATCACAATCGGATAGCGTGAAACAGGATATTTTTTTACAATCCATAGAACTGTATGATTTGGAAGAAAATCCTTTCAGACTGCCGGAAGAAGGATTGATCTTTTTCGATCTATGGTACGTAGGTTGTTTTCCCTGCATGAAAGCTGCACCGGTGATCGAAAAACTCTTCAATGAATATAAAGACAGTATTCATTTTTACAGTGTAAATGAAGTCGACTCCGACAAGGAAAAGATTAAGCGGTTTATGGACATGAAAAACATTTCATTTCCTGTGCTGCTTGGTGGCAAAGAAAAACTTGCCGTTAAGGTCAATGGCAGAAGTGGTTATCCGCTATTTATCCTGATGGATGCCCAAAGCGGCAAAGTATTATGGAAATTAGAAGGATATACGGAAAACCTTGAAGAACTTATAAAAAATGCCATCGACCAAAACCTTTGATGATTACCCGGCCATACTTTAATTATGTTCAGACCTTCAGGATATATATCACTTTTTGATGAAATCAATCTTAATAACAATTTCGTTTTTGCTGATATGGGCATATTCGCAAAGCCAGCCGGGTGCAACTGACCTGCAAAAACAACTGGATGAATTAAGATCCAGGATCAAAATACTGGAGAAAGAGAATGATAAACTGAAGTCGGAAAGCAGATCGAACGACAGTGTGGCTTATTGCACCTTGCGTTACGAAATATTCGAAGCTTTCACGAATGTTTCACAACTTGATTTCGATTTTAAGAATACAGCCGATAAAATTGCTGTAACCGGCTTGTTTACCAAGTTAATGCAGGCAAACAACCCGACCAGCGATATCCTCGGTTTCCGGTTCACTGAAATAATTTTTTCTGCCTCGGAAAAGCATTTTAAAGAGGCATTGAAAGATGAAGGAGATAAAAAAAGATTTTCGCAGGTCATCAGTAAAATCATTGATAATCCGGTTGTTTCCTCACTCGCTAATACTAATCCGGTCACTTCTGTTGTGGCGGCCATCATCAACATTGTTGCCGGTTTTACAACCTCACGGACTGAAGTTGAAAAAGAAGGTGGCCGGATCAAAGATGTCACTGTTGAACAGCAGGATGCTTTTGAGAATAGAGGAATTTCAGCCTTCCGAAATGAATTGAAGGAATACATTGACTTTTATGATGCGCTCATTATTGCTTCCTGTGATTACCTGGAAGGTCTTGATGCACTTAATAGAAAGTTCGCTAATCTCATCCAGTCGGTAACGGATTACAAAAAGGAACTCTACACTGAACTTGATTTCAAAGAAAGCAACCTGCTGATGCAACTGGCAAAGTTATTACCGGACCCTGCTGCAGATGGCATCAATTATAGCGGCATCATTCATGACCCTAAAATTCAGAAGAGCCAGCTTCTTGCAAGAAAATACCCGGTCCTGCAGCAGGCTGTCAGCTCTTTCAAAAAAGAATATAACACCCTCCTTTTTAATTTCTTATCGGATTATATCAAAACCCTGAAAACGGCCAGGGACTTCCCCAGCGGGGATATAGATAAAACTAAGACCGATGCCCTGGTTACTGATATTGAAACCTTTATCAACAGTCAGAAAGGCAAAGAACGGGAAGAGCTGGATGCATTCAGATAAAGTTTGAAACCCATTCTATGTATCTTTGTCACTAAAGTAGCTAAAACCAAAACTTTGGTTTCTAATTTCAAATTTCTATTTTCAAATTTCTAATTTTAATGATTACCATTATTGCCGATGATCACATCCCTTTCCTGAAAGGCGTTCTCGAACCTTTCGCAAAGATTATTTATACGAAAGGCGGCCAGATTGACCACAAACTCGCCCTGCAGGCTGACGGGTTGGTTATCCGGACAAGAACATTTTGTAATGCCAGCCTGCTGGAAGGAACACCGGTGAGGTTTATCGCCACGGCTACCATCGGTTTTGATCATATCGACACGGATTATTGTTCAAAAAAGGAGATCAGCTGGCATCATGCCCCCGGGTGCAATGCTTCGTCTGTCAGGCAATATCTGGCATCCGCCCTGGTCAATCTGGCATTAAGACATAAATTCAGCCTGCAGGGCAAGAAGATCGGTATTATTGGCGTAGGGCACGTCGGTAGCAAAATAGCCCAGCTTGCCAGTGCACTGGGCATGGTTCCCCTGCTCAATGACCCCCCCAGGGAAAGATCTGAAAATATAGGTGGTTTTGTATCCCTTGAAGAAATACAGGAAACCGCTGATATCATTACTTTCCATGTGCCCCTCACCCATGAAGGTCCGGATAAAACATATCACATGGCGGATAAGGAGTTTTTTAAAAAGCTCAGAAAAAAACCATTGCTCATTAATACCGCACGTGGCCCTGTTATCGATACTCATTTAGTTAAAGACACCGTCTGCAGAGGTGAAATTTCCGGATTTGCTGCCGATGTATGGGAAAATGAACCAAATCCTGACAGAGAACTGCTGGAAATAGCCGGCATTGCCACTCCCCACATCGCAGGTTATTCCGTGGAAGGCAAAGCAAACGGAACAGTTGCCTGCGTGCAGGCCGCCAGCCGCTTCTTCAACTTCGGAATTGATGATTGGTATCCATCGCCCCTACCACTTCCTGAAAATCCGCTGATTGAAATAAATGCCCGGGGCAATACAAATGAGCTGGTAATATTCGAATCTATTCTTGCAAGCTATGATGTTCGGCATGATGATGCCATCTTCCGGAAGGATCCTTCCCAATTCGAAAACCTCCGGAATCATTACCCGGTCAGACGCGAGTTTGGCGCATACCGGGTACATATTTCAAATTCAAGGACAGAACTTCTATCAATGCTGCATAAAATTGGATTTTCTTCGAGTTCTGAGTTCTGAGTTTTATCTTCTGTCTTTTGTCTTCTGTCTTCTGTCTTACGGTTTTTTAATTTTAATTTTTAATTTTGTCTGTTGTCATCTCAATTCACTATTTTTCACAACGTAACTATGCCCGAAAATGAGCAAACCGATTGTTGACCGTGCTGCCGACAATATCCGCATTTTATCCGCCGCCATGGTGGAGAAATCCAACTCCGGCCATCCTGGCGGAGCAATGGGAGGTGCTGATTACATCAACATCCTTTTCACTGAATTTCTGAATTTCGATCCGGATGATCCCACCTGGCCCTTGCGCGACCGATTTTTCCTCGATCCCGGCCACATGTCGCCCATGCTTTATTCCATCCTCCATCTGTGTGGATATTTCTCCACAGAAGACCTGCAAAATTTCCGGCAATGGAATAGCGTAACGCCAGGCCACCCTGAGCTTGACCTGCTCCGCGGGATTGAAAACACATCGGGGCCGCTGGGGCAGGGACATGTGATAGCAGTGGGAGCCGCTATTGCAGAGCGTTTCCTTGCTGCGCGCTTCGGGGAATGGATGTCACATAAAACCTTTGCCTATCTTTCCGACGGAAGCATAGAGGAAGAAATTTCCCAGGGAGCGGGTCGCATCGCGGGGTATCTGGGGTTAAATAACCTGATCATGTTTTACGATTCCAACGGTATCCAACTCTCCACAAAAGTCAATGAAGTTACCTGTGAAAATACAGCCGCGAAATACGAAGCCTGGGGCTGGTATGTGCAATCCATCAACGGCAACAATGCCGGTGAAATCAGGCAGGCTTTGCAGAATGCTGTGACCGGGAAACATCGTCCTTGTCTTATCATCGGTAAAACGATTATGGGTTTTGGGACCCTTTCGGAAGATGGTAAAAAAATGGAAGGCCTCGGTTCTACTCACGGACAACCACTTTCCAAAGCAGGGGCTTCTATTGAGAAAACTATCCTTAACCTGGGCGGCGATCCGGCAAGACCCTTCCAGGTATTCCCTGATGTCAAAGAATATTACACCCGGATTTTGAGCAAAAAAAGAGATCAGACTGATTCCAGGAAAGCCACACAGCATACATGGGAGGATCTTAATCCCGGACTAACTGCCACATGGAAAAAGTGTATCGCCAATGAACCGCCTTACATTGATTACAAAGCTATCCCCCTCAAACCTGATGCGGCAACCCGCAATACATCAGGGGATGTCCTTGCTTACTATTCAGCTCACTTAGGTAATATGATCGTAATGTCAGCCGACCTTTCGAACAGTGACAAGACAGAAGGATTTCTCAAATCATCCAAACCTTTTAAACCGGGTGACTTTACCGGCGGGTTCCTGAATGCAGGCGTTTCCGAGCTGACCATGGCCGCAATTGCAAACGGCATCGCCTTGCATGGAGGTATATTTGTGGCTTGCGGCACTTTCTTTGTTTTCTCGGATTATATGAAACCGGCCATACGCCTGGCTGCCCTGATGCGTTTACCGGTGAAATACGTTTTCACCCACGACTCTTTCCGTGTCGGAGAAGATGGCCCGACGCACCAGCCGGTGGAGCAAGAGATGCAGCTCCGGTTGCTGGAACAACTTAAAAATCACCACGGTGGTAACGGACTGCTGGTTCTTCGCCCCGCTGACGGCGCCGAAACTATTGCCGCCTGGAAGATGGCTGTGGAAAACACTAAAAGCCCTACTGCCCTGATACTGTCCCGCCAGAATATCAAAGATATCCCTGCCCTTCCCGGTGGTTCCCGCTTTGAACAAGCCGGGCAGATCTGCAAAGGGGCCTATATTGTCAGGGACACCAGTGGAAAGCCCGATATCATCATGCTGGCCAACGGATCGGAAGTATCTACGCTGGTGGAAAGCGCTGATCTGCTTGAAATAGAGAAAGGCATTCATGCCAGGGTTGTTTCGGCCCCTTCGGAAGGTTTGTTCCGCCTCCAGGATAAAGCGTATCAAATAAGTGTCATACCGGAAGATGTCCCTGTATTTGGACTTACAGCAGGACTTCCCGTCACCCTCCAGGGACTTGCAGGATGCAAAGGGAAGGTTTTCGGGCTTGACCACTTCGGCTTCTCCGCCCCTTACCAGGTCCTGGATGAAAAATTCGGATTTTCACCGGAGAACGTGGTGAATCAAGTGACAGAATTTTTGAAATTTGAAACTTGATATTTGGAATTCTTTAATCGAAAATTGAGTCCGTTCCTGATTTAAGAATAACCATATTCCTCATAGAACTTCCGGATGACAGAATCGAGGTCATCAAAAACCACATAATGATTTTTGCACCCGTTTCTTGAACAAACACTCACTCTTCCACCAACATCTGCATTAAAAGAAACCATAGGAGCATCGCAGATATCACAGGTAACATTTTTTCTCTTGAGATTCTCTTTGCAATGTGGGCAAGTTAATACAACTATTTCATTGTCAGGTATATGAAATTCTGAACTGTAATTATAATCTCCGTAAATCGAACTCAACCACATCGTTCCCTTTTGATTGTTGGAAGTTTCGATATGTAGTCTGATTCCTGGTTTATTATTGATGAGATGATTCCCGTCCATTAGCGATTCATCGCAATGAGGGCACCTGACTGATAATGCAATTACCTTTGTCATATTTCAGGATTTTATAGATTAATGATATCATGACCCTTTCCTAATGATTGTTTGAATTATTTTTCCATTTGCATCCCTGACCTTTACTTCCATTGGCATCTTTCCGGGCAAATGGTGAGTTGCGCAGGAAAAGCAAGGATCATATGCACGGAAAGCCATTTCGATTAAATTAAGTTTCCCTTCATCAACCTCTTCTCCAGGCCGGATCAGTTGCATTGCAGCCATTTTAATTGAAAGGCAGATTGCGCCGTTGTTGTTCGTGGTACCAACAATAAGATTAACCTTTTTAGTTATACCTTTTTCATCAGTAAAATAATGATGCGTGAGCGTACCTCGTTGCGCTTCCACTGTACCAACCCCTTCACCGACGATTTTCCCCAAAGGAGCTCTGAGGTCAGTGCCGGTAATATCCGGATCATGTGTAAGTTCCAGGCAGTGCTCGGCGGCATAGAGTAGCTCGATCAGCCTGGCCCAATGCATGGCCATAGTAAAATGGACAGGTTTGGTCCCGAAAGTATCAAACATTTTAGCATATTCCACGTTTGCGAGAGGTGTGGCCATACCATCAGCCACATTCAACCGCGATAAAGGTGTTGCCATGTATAGGCCTGATTGCTGACCTTCAATTAAACCTTTCCATCCGATTTGTTTCAAATACGGAAATTTTAAATAACTCCAGGATTCCACGTGCTCTTCGATGAAATCCAGGTAATCCTTCGGTTCATATTTGCATATTTCGTTTCCAACAGTATCAACTACTCTCACCTTGCCATCATAAAAATTAACATAATTATGCTCATCAACCAGGCCCATGGAATGCAATGTCAACCGGTAGGGGCCATTCGTAATAAGGTCAAGATAATCGGGATTGCCCAGCACAACATTCTCAAACAGTTGAAGACTAAATTTGGCAAAATCGACAAATCCTCTGGCTTTTTTCTCCACATCATCCCTCTCTTGTTCTGTTAATCCTTTTCTGACCCCACCCGGAATATTCATAACCACATGAGTCTGATGCCCTCCAAGTAAAGCCTGTATCTCCTGGGCAAATCTTCTTTGTTTGATCACCTCAGCCACGATTTCCTTTCCAACTTTTCCTATGACACCAAGAAGATTCCGCTCCATTGGAGGAGCCGTCGGGCCAACAATAAAATCAGGCGCAGCCAGAGCGTAAAAGTGAGCAATATGGCTGTGTACAAAGTGGGCCATATAAAATAACTCACGTAACTTTTTAGCCGTAGGTGGAGGAACCAGGCCGTATACAGCATCCAAGGCCTTTCCTGAGGCCATGTGATGGCAACCGGGACAAACGCCGCAGATTTTTGTAACAATTTGAGGCAATTCTTCAACTGGGCGTCCTTCACAGAACTTTTCAAATCCTCTCAATTCCGGCACCTGGAAAAAAGCGTTTTCGACATTACCATTATCATCCAGTAAAATTTCTATTTTACCGTGACCTTCCAATCGGGTGATCGGGTCAATTGTGATCTGTTTCATATAACCTTCCTCCGTAATATTGACGCAGGTAATGAAAATCTGTAAAAAGTTCCGGCCGGATCAGGAAATCCTTGTATAATCCGGGCAATTTCATCCGGGTCATCCGAATCAATCATCGTGGCAATAGCTGACATCATCTTCGCTCCCGGATCAATAACATCAGCCGGAGGCCCGTAACAGCCCCGGCAGGGTGCATTCCCTTTGATGCAACGCGTGCCACATCCGCTGCGGGTAGCTGGTCCCAGACAGATAACACCCTGTTCCAGGAAACAGGTTTCATGATCATCTTCAATTTCGTAACTCCTGAAAATCTGCCTGATCTTTTTATTATCGGATTTTTTCCGTTCACATTCTTCACATTGTGATTTTTCATTTGCCCCGATTACACTGCCTATTGGCGGCAATTCCGCACCAGAAAAAACCGCTTCAAGTACCTCCACCAGACGTTCGCTTTGAGGCGGACACCCGGGCATGAAATAATCAACCGGAACAACATCATTTAGCGTGTAAACATCCTTATAGAACTCCGGAAGACGTAAATGCAAACCTGCAATGTGTTGCTCAGTCAAAGGTCTGACCTTGTCCGGATTTACCGTTGATTCACATTCATCATATAACCTTTCAAATATTAAATCCTTATTAAAGAAATTAGCCAGTCCCGGAATCCCGCCCAAATGGGCACAAGTTCCATAAGCGATTAAAATTTTCGATTTCTGGCGAAGTACTTTAGCAAGATGTTCGTTCTCCGAATTCCTGATTGCTCCATTGAACAAAGTAATATCTATAAACTTATCCGGCATGGCTTCGACATCCTTGTATTTGACATCCAGGGCGATAGGCCAGAAAACCAGGTCAGCAGCTTCAACTACAGCGAAGAGCTTTTCATGAATATCCAGCACTGACACGCAACATCCACCGCAAGCAGCTCCCCAGTAAACAGCCAGCTTCAATTTGGCTTTTTCTTTTGAATCACTCATGTGCAACTTTTATTTTAGCGTTTTCGCAAACTTTACTTGGACCCAACGCTCTGATGGATTCCGTGTATTTATCCACAAGGGCGGCAAATTGTCTGCCTTCGCTGGCACTGATCCATTCCAGCGATAACCTTTCCTCCTCGATACCCATTTGGGTGATATATTTTTTAAGTAGATGATATCTTCTCAGGCACTTGTAATTACCTGACTGGTAATGGCAATCACCGGGATGACAGCCACAGATAAGAACCCCGTCGGCCCCTTCACGGAAAGCCTCCAGAACAAAGGTGGGTTCAATTCTCCCTGAACACATGACCCGGATGATCCGGACATTGGCTGCATATTTCATCCGGGATGTACCGGCAAGATCTGCACCTGTATAGGCACACCAATTACATAGAAATGCCAGAATGGTCGGTTGATAACTCATAAATTTATACCTCCATAAGTTCTTTTGATTTTACAATCAGTTCCCTGATTTCCGAGAGTATCTGCTGATCGGTAAAGTGCCTGCTCCTTATCGCCCCTGTCGGACATGAGGAGCCACAGGTGCCGCAACCCTTGCAAAGGATTTCATTAACCCTTGAGACCTTTTTATCCATATCATAACTTATCGCAGTATAGGGACATAAGCTGATACAAGTCTGACATCCGCAACAAATTTCTTCGTTAACTGATGCAGTTGTGACCTCGACATTCATCTTTCCAAGGCTGATGTTGGCAAGAATCCTGGCAGTGGCTGCTCTCGCCTGCGCTACTGTATTTGGGATATCCTTCGGCGCCTGGCAGCTTCCCACAATGAATACACCATCTGTGGTTGTGGCTACCGGATCAAGTTTAGGGTGCTTTTCGATGTAAAATTCATTACTGCACATGGCTATTCCGGTCATGTGTGCAACGCTTTTCGCCGTATCATGAGCCTCCATAGCCACCATCAGGATGATCAAATCGGCCGGTACCAGGACCTGCTCGCCGGTTAATTTCTCGTCAACCTCAACAACAAGGTTGGGATATTCATTCCTGGCTCCTTTGCGGATCAAGGGAAGGCCATCATTTTGATTAAACATTAAAAAAAGCACGTTTTTTCTTGAAGTATCCCGGTATAATTCCTCGCAACCTTTGCCATATGACCTCATGTCAGCATATAGCTGGTAAATAGAAGCATGTGGCAAGGCTGATCTGATCTGGTTGGAGTATTTCAACGCCGTGGAGCAACAGGTTCTTGAACAGTATTCATGGTAATGCGAATTACGGCTTCCGACACAATGGATGATCACAACATTTTTCGGTTCATCTCCCCTGCTGGTGACAATCCTGCCTCTCTTGAGCATGTTTTCAAATTGAAAAGATGTAATGACATTGGGATACTTAGTATACCCATATTGGGGAATGATTGACGGATCAAATGGCTTTAACCCTGTTGCTATAACAATATGACCAAACTCCAGCTTAACTTCCTCCTCCTGATAATTAAAGCTGGTTTCAAAATTTCCGATATATCCGTAAACCTCTTCAAGATTGGTATTCAGAAATACCCGGATGTTAGGAAGGTTGAGTACCCTGTCGATGACCGAGCGAATGACCTGCTGGGTGCTGTCGAAATATGGAAACGTCAGGTCGACTTCTGCTACGATACCTCCAAGATGTTCTGACTTTTCGATTAGAAAAGCCTGCTTCCCCGCATCTGCGATTTCAAGAGCCGCGGTCATACCGGCAATTCCTCCGCCAACGATGAGGGTTGAAGGCTTAATATCAACCAATCGTTTGTCAAGCGCCTCATGCCACCTGACCCGGTGCACTGCCGCTGCTACAAGGGCTATGGCTTTCTGTGTCGCTTCACTTCTGTCATTATGAACCCATGAAACCTGTTCCCTTATATTGGCCATCTCCAATAAATAGGGATTCAAACCGGCATGTTCAAGGGCTTTTCGGAAAGTAAACTCATGGATGCGGGGCGAACAAGCAGCAACCACTATCCTATTCAGCTTGAACTCCTTGATATCATTGACTATCTGATCTTGTCCCGGGTCAGAACACATGTATTGATAATTACGCGCTACGGTGACATCTTGGATCTTAGAAATGTGAGATGACACCTCTTCAACATCAACCATCCTGGCGATGTTGGACCCGCACCAGCATACATACACCCCTATTCGCTTTTCAGCCATATTGATTCAATTTATACAGTTGCAAGTGAATTCTGAATAACCATTTCTGTCCTCGCTTTCTTTTTCAAACGATACAAATAAATAGCAAAAGGCCGGTAGGCAAGATGCGACCATTTCGAGAAAGGAACCTCGATTACGATCATGGGAACGAGAATCGCCATATGTATGACATAGGTAAAGTAAGTGGTCACAGGTATCCCGCTTAGCCTGAAAAAATGAAGTACTATCCCTGAAATAGTAGTCAGGCCTAGCATGACAATGAATAACCAGTCAGAAGCATGAGAATATTTGAATTTATAGTCCTTTTTAATAATACGCTGGTAAGTGGCGATCCCCAGAAAGAAAAGAATTCCAAAAGTGGCATAATATCCGAGAAGGCGCTGCCAATGATACCATGCATAAACCTCTTCTGTCTGAAATCGTTTTAACATGGCTACAATAAAAATGAACATCATAGTATAACCGGACATAAGAAGGAAATGGCCAAACCAGTATTTCCGGCGATCGCAATGATAAAACTTGTTTTGTGTTACAAAATGGTAAATAAGTGACCAGGCTTCTGTAAAATAGGCATAAAATGGAACCTTGTACTTTTTATCCCTGAGTATTGACAGGATAAACATCCTGATAATATTGGAAATCAGGATGCCTCCAATGATAATGGCCATGATCCAATCAGACCACTCAATGATTTTAACAAATTGATCCGCGGATATGCCTGCTACCAGGCTATTGATCATTACACCGCCTTGTGAATTAATAAAATTCGCAGGATTTGAGAACATATCACGGTTAGGTGGCAGAAAAATGGCAAATGCCGCTAGAACCAGCATAAAAAAGGTTAATACCACACCAACTTCCCAGAACTTCGAGGTGTAAAATTTACGCGACAATCCCGTCCAGTCATAAAGTGAAGTCAGGTAACGCCGCATTGACATCATGATCTCTGCCGGGTTGGCATCCCGCGGGCAGGATTCGGAACATTCCCCGCAATAATAGCACAGCCAGGGGTCAAGATTTGCCACCATACTGTCTTTTAACCCAAGTTGTGCCTGCTTGATGACCTTCCTTGGAAAAAGAAAGCCTTCTTCGGTCAGCTTGCAAATCGCACTGCAATTGCCACAGTTAAAGCAATCATTCCAATCTCTTACGCCAAACTTCAGCAGATCAAGCTTAACCTGGTCGTTAACTAATTGGCTCATAATACTTCCTCCTTTTTTTCAATCATCCTTTTTAACCTGGGTATTATTTCTTCAGGATAAACATCCTTAATAGGTCTGTTGATCTTTCCTTTAATAATACTTTGAAGCACCCGTGAAGCTGCAGCGGAAGCCTGGGCGACGGTATCGGGAATATCTTTAGGCCCCTGGCAGGTTCCGGCGATATGAATACCTGAAACATGGGTATCAACAGGATTATTCAAATAATTACTCTCCACATACCATCCGTATTCATCCACCGGAATACCCAGCATTTCACTCAACCATTCATATCCTTCACTCGGTTCCAGGCCAACTGAAAGGATAACCATGTCGACCTCCTGCCAGACAATCTTTTGACCTTCAATATCTTCTGTCCTGATGAACAGTTTGTCACCGGAAGGAAGAACCCTGGCAGCTTTTCCGCGTTGAATGTGGATGCCTTCCTTTTTCACCCGTTCGTAAAATTCTTCATACCCCTTCCCGTAAGCCCTCATATCAATGAAGTACTCATAAATAGAAGCTTCAGGTAATTTTTCCCTGGCAAGATGGGCCATTTTAAGTGAGTACATGCAACAAACCCTTGAGCAATATTTGTTATAATGCTCGTCACGGCTGCCAATACAATGTATAAAGGCAATGCTTTTTGGCTCTTCATTTTCCGGGGAAAACACCCAATTGCCTTTTTTATCTTTCGATCTGAATTTGATCATTCCACCAGTAGGGCCGGAAGCATTGAGTAATCGCTCAAACTCCAGAGATGTCAATACATTTGGAAATTTACCATAGCCATAATTTTCAATTCTGCGTGCATCAAAAGTCTTGAATCCGGTTGCAATGATGATGTTTCCTACTGCAAATTCAACCTCATGATCTTCTTCATCAAGGTTGATACAACCCGGAACTGGGCATACCTTGACACAAACACCACATTTACCGTTTTCAACATAAGTACAATGCTCCGGATCAATCAGGTATTTATTTGGAACTGCCTGAGGAAATGGTATATAAATGGCTTTCCTCAAAGTCGTTGCAGCATCAAACTCACTGGGAGCAGTTCTCGGACATTTTTCCGCGCAGGTGCCACATCCGATGCAGGCCGACAGGCTAACACGCCGGGCTTTCTTTAAAACTCTTACAGTAAAATTCCCCGCTTTTCCACTGATAAAAGAAATCATTGAATTAGTAAGAATCTCAATATTAGCATGTTGACCCACTTCAACCATCTTAGGAGTCAAAATGCAAGCGGCACAATCCAACGTTGGGAAGGTTTTGTCAAACATTGCCATATGTCCGCCGATGGTTCCCGATTTTTCGACAAGATAAACCTTGTTTTTACTATTCCCGATTTCCAGCGCAGCCTGGATACCGGCAATACCACCGCCAATCACTAGTGTAGCAGCATGGACCGGAGCTTCTTCAGGCGGATAAACCGATGATAAATCCACACCAAAAAGCCCGCATATTATGACTGAGGCTGCAAAAGGTGCGCTGCTTTTTTTGAATATGCCATATTCCCGGAAATTAAGCAGAACAACGTCCTGGATGTCAAGACCTGCCATCAACATAGATTTTGTAAGAAATGTTTTGTAAAAGCCGACATTGTGGCCCGCAACTAAAATCCGTTTCACCTGAAGATTTCTGATCTGTTTTGCCATCGCTGCAGGATCGTAGACAGGCACTGTTTTTTCGTTCCACACCGGTCCGGTTTCTATTACCTTATGAAGTTCCACAACAACATCTTCCTGTCTCAAGCTGTCAGCGCTTCCATTGAACATGCTTCCGAAAAATATGGCTGATGACCTTGGATTTATCATTATGCTGAAATTTTAATAGTGAATTTACACGAGATTAAAAGCGAGCAAGTTAGGCTCTGTTAATAGAATAACAAATGATAATAATCATGTTGGAATATGATTTTTATCATTAATACAAGAAGCTAGATAATTGAATGAAATGCAGGATTAGTTAATTTTCCCTATCTTTTTCAGCTCTTCAAAATTCCGGATGGAAATTTTTCGCCCATTGATATCGATCAGATGTTCATCTTTGAATTCGGATAACAACCGGATTACGCATTCAGTAGCTGTTCCTATAATATTAGCCAGGTCTGTCCTGGATAAATTAATGTGGTTATTTCCTCCATTTTTATTAAAAACTTCATGCAGGGCCAGTAATGTCTCTGCAAGACGCTCCCTGACCGGCTTTTGTGCAAGGGATAATAGCTTGCTCTCGGCGTCTTCAAGCAGCGAACTAAGCGCCACCATCAGGCAATGAGAGACATCGGGATATTTGAGCGTAACTTTAAGAAATGGCCTTTTAGGAATAAAACAAACTACAGAATCTTCAAGCGTGACAGCAGCTGTTGAATAATTCCAACCGCTAATCAGTGCCCGCAATCCGAAAAAGCTTGATGGGGTGACAATCCTCACAACCTGCTCTTTACCGTCACATCCAAGTCGATATATTTTAACCTTACCATCATTCAGGCAATAAACACCTTGCGGGGTTCTTCCTTCATGAAAAATGATCTGTCCGCGTTTAATAATCGTGCTGCTTTTGAACGAACTGATAGATGCCTTATCCTCAGGAGGTAATTTTGCAAAACAATTGAGACTTTTTGCAAGACAAACTGAACAATCACGCTCAACATACATCTTAAATCCGGCTTTTATATTTAACAAATATATATAATTATCATATAAAGTCAATTTCTTAACATTGGTCAAGGCAGATTTCCCGTTTATTTTAGGTCTTGCATGAAAAATTTGGGTTTACAGCAGAAAAAGTATTTAATTTAGTGACAGAGTTTTTGAAACTTGAAACTTGAAATTTGGGATACCTAACACGTTACACGTAACTCGTAACTCGTTTTCCGAAACAATTAATTATCAAACATCATCGACTTATGACTATTTCATTAATGTGGGGTTTTATTGCCGCATCCTCTCTCATAATCGGCGGGCTTATAACATTTTGGTTACGTATCGGATCGCGCTTGCTTGGGCTGATCATGGCCTTTGGTGCCGGTGTATTGATTTCGGCTGTGGCTTATGAACTTGCCCATAATGCTGTGGAGCTCTCCGAAGGGAGCGGACATGTTGCTTTTGGCTTGCTGGCTGGTGCACTTGCTTTTTTCGGTGGTAATTCACTCATAGACAAGATGGGTGGGCATGACCGAAAGAAGATCGGTGCTACGCACAGCAGTGAATTAGGACTCCCGATCGTGTTGGGTATCGTACTCGATGGAATTCCCGAGTCGATCGTCATCGGCATCAGTTTGTTAAATGGTAAAGGTGTGGGACTATCGCTACTCGTGGCCGTTTTCCTGTCAAACCTTCCTGAAGCGATCGCTGCTACTTCAGGCCTGACGTCAGGTGGTTGGAGCCGGTTGCGTGTGACAGGTCTGTGGATATTGGTAGCACTTATATGCGGATTGGCTGCATTGGCCGGCTATGTGCTATTTGAAAATGCCGCGTCCTCCTCGATTGCATTCATCCTGTCATTCGCCTGCGGGGCGATCCTGGTCATGCTGGCCGACACGATGATGCCCGAAGCGTTTGAACACGGAGGCAAACTGGCCGGTCTTGTCACAGTGGTGGGATTCGGGCTGGCTGTTTATATTTCCTTACTCCAGTAAGCTGGCATAGGGGGGCAGGAAAGCGGGGAAAATTCAGGTTTGAGGTTTAAATTCGGGATTTTGGAGAAAATAAGGGGCTGTGAATTGAAAGATCCAGGGCATGCAGTTTAACCTGGTGCGTTCACTTTGGATAAGCAGCATCATTATCGTTGTCAGATTCATTTTCTTCTCCGTTTTATAAAGACTCAATGACACGTTTTAACTTTTCTGTAATCTCTAAAGCTATTGGTTCAAGACCAATATTCTGAATTGCCATCATCGAAGCACCAGGGTTTACAGCTGAAACTTCTGTCTTTTCGTTTCCCTGGTCAATAACTATGACGTTGCAGGGAAGCATTGTTCCGATCTTTTCTTCCAGCATCAATGCTTTGTAAGCATAGCCTGGATTACAGGCTCCAAGTATCCTGTATTTTTTAAAACTGACACCCAGCTTTTCATTAAGTTTCTCATGAATGTTGATCTCCGAAATTATTCCAAATCCTTCCTTTTTCAAGGAATCGGTTGTGCGTTGAACAGCCTCATCAAATGAGGCATTTAGAATTTTACTAAAATAATATTCCATAAATCTTTTCTTTTTAGTGATCCTTACTTCGTTTAAAAACAAGAGCTACAAAATTACGAACAATAAAGTGACATTAAAACGAATTAGTGATATTAAAGCGCTTGGTAGATTAACCTGTCAGGTTCTCCCAAAGTCGCACGCTGACAGGTTACCTATCCATCAAACCTGACGGTGTCCGCCGCAGGCGGTCCCGTCAGCGTTTAAAACCTATAAGCTTTCTCAACTGCTGATTTAACCGGCCCATTTAACAAAAATGAAATAAGCAGATCATCTTTAGTTTCTTTCACTTCACAAACATTATCATCCTTTTCCCGGTCGATAAGCACGAGGTATGGATCGATACCTGCCTGAGCAGGCTTTTTGGCGCTGAAGCAGAAAATCCAGGGGGCTGATAAAAATTTCCAGTAATAGGCGCAAAATCAGATTTAATAACTCCACTTTATCATCATCTGTTCATACAATACAAGAGGGAAGGTTAATTTTTTTCTGGACAAAAGCATAAAAAAGTCGTAACTTCATGAGGTATTAAATAAAAGAGCCATGCAAAGATTTGACCAGAATGGAATGATGATTTTCCCAAGTCCTGAAAGGATCAAAAAGGTTGGAAAACTCGAAGACCTCCTTGTCATAAGACAGTGTTATTGTCCGAACGGCCATAATCTCGTGAGTGACCAGGCTGTGTTCGATGGCTTTAACGGGATCGTTATGAAGGTAAGAAAAGCCGGCCAGGAGGGTCATGTTGCCCTGAATCCGGTTTACGGCCTGAAGCACCGTGTTTCGTTCAATATCAAGCTTGTCAAAGATGATTTGCTGGAAGTACTTTGTCCCCATTGCGGCGTTGCTTTACCTGTCTATACAGCTTGTTCGTGCGGTGGGGATCTCGTTACACTATTCCTGGACGAAAAGCCTGATTTCACTAACAGCGTATTAATCTGCAACAGGGTTGACTGCCCTAATGCCAAGATCCGCCTTCATAATGAAATAGTTCATTACGATGGTATGGGACATGTGATTTTCAAATAATTCAACCCGGTGCCTCATACACCCACACTTCACCTGCACACCCAAACCCACACTCTCTTCGTGGGTTGTACTGGATTCGAACCAGTGACCCCATGCCTGTCAAGCATGTGCTCTAAACCAACTGAGCTAACAACCCTGCAATCATGGACGATTTTACACGGACGATGGACGATTTAATCAGTCCTGGTCGACAAACGGCCATTTTGGGTTTGCAAAATTAATATTATTTTATTCCGATTTCTATATCTTTGCCGCAAAATTTAACTCCTCCCTACTCGGGAATCACTTTAAAGTTCTTTTTGTTTCTCGCAGATTTACGCTGAAAAAAAACGCAGATTAACGCAGATAATTGGATTTGTGTTAATAATATCTGCGCGATTTGTGGATAAATCTGCGCAAATCTGCGAGAAAAATTTATTTTATAACTTTTTAGTCAATCCTGCCGGGGGATGAGTGTATAAACATCAACTTATGAAAAAATTATTCTTACTTCTGATCACATCATTCCTGCTAACCCCAGGATTTATCTTCTCACAGAGTAAAGAGATAACCCTGAAAGATATCTTCGGCAGCCGGCAATTCTATCCCAAAGGTGTTTATGGGCTTCACCCGATGAAAGACGGCAATACTTACAGCCTTCAGAAAAGTGACTCCATAAAAGTCTATAGTTATGAAAAAGGAGATTACGTGAATACACTTGCTATTGGCAAAGAGATGATCCCCGAAGGCGATACCACTCCCCTCAAGCTTTCTGATTACACTTTCAGCCAGGATGAGAAAAAATTGCTCATAGCAACCGTTACGGATTATATTTACCGTTACTCTTCTTCTTCTGAATTTTATATCTGGGATATTATCCAAAAGAAACTCAACCGCCTTTCTCATGGTGGAAAACAGCGCCTGGCTGAATTCTCACCGGAGGCCTCCAAAATTGCGTTTGTTCGTGATAATAACCTTATTGTCAGCGACCTGGTTAATAATATTGAAATGCAGGTGACCCACGATGGAAAGCAAAACGAGATCATAAATGGTACGACCGACTGGGTGTATGAAGAGGAATTCAACATCACCAAAGGCTTCGAATGGTCACCGGATGGAAAAAAAATTGCCTTCTACCGCTTCGATGAAAGCAAGGTCCCGGAGTTTTCCATGACCGAATGGGGTGAGTTATACCCAACACAGACAAAATTCAAATATCCTAAAGCAGGAGAGGTTAACTCCCTGGTAATAGTCCAGGTATATGATGTGGCAACGCAGCAGATTATCCAGGTTGACCTGGGCCCGGAAACCGACCAGTACATCCCACGTATCATCTGGACAAAAGATCCCGGCAAACTGATCGTCCTTAGGCTCAACCGCCTGCAAAACCAGCTCGACATCCTGCTTGCAGATGCCTCCACCGGCAAATCCGAGCTCGTCTACCGCGAAGAAAACCAATACTATATCGAGGAAAGTAATTACGATCATTTTATCTTTATTGATAACAACCGGTACCTCATGACCAGCGAGCGGTCAGGCTATTATCACATCTATCTGAATACCCTCGACCGGTCAACTAGATTTTTTCAGCTTACTTCAGGGAACTGGGATGTGACGGACATATTTGGTTATGATGAAGCAAACGGGCTGGTCTGGTTTGATGCAGCCTCTTCTTCCCCTATCAACCGCGAGTTATGGACTGTCGACCTGAAAGGGAACATGAAACAAGTGTCAAAAGAGGAAGGTACCCATCGGCCACAATTCAGCAGCAATTTTAAATATTATGTCGATAATTTCTCCGATGCCAATACGCCCGCGGTTTACACTGTCAATAAACCCAACGGAAAAGTGATACGCACCATCGAAGATAACCAGGCTCTCCGGAAAACCATAGAGGATTACAACTTCAGCAAAAAGGAGTTCTTTACCTTCACTACTACTGAAGGTGTTGAGTTGCATGGATGGAAAATTCTTCCTCCCGACTTCGATCCGGATAAAAAATACCCTGTATTAATGGACGTATATGGCGGACCAGGCTATCAGACCGTCACTAATTTTTACAGTCCCGGCGATTTCACCTGGTATCAGATGCTGGCACAGAAAGGATACATCATCGCTTCAGTGGATAACAGGGGAACGGGAGCTCGCGGCCAGGAATTCAAAAAGATGACCTACCTGCAACTGGGCAAATACGAGACTATCGACCAGATCGAAGCAGCCAGGTATTTCGCCTCACAATCTTATGTTGACACCGCCAGGATCGGCATCTGGGGCTGGAGCTACGGCGGTTTTTTGTCGACACTCTGCATCACAAAAGGGGCAGATGTTTTCAGCATGGCTATGGCGGTGGCACCCGTTACTAACTGGCGCTATTATGATAATATCTATACCGAGCGCTTCATGCGTAAACCGCAGGATAATGCCAGCGGATACGATGACAACTCCCCTATCAACCACGTCGATAAACTCAAAGGCAAGTACCTCGTGATCCATGGAACAGGCGATGATAACGTGCATGTCCAGAACACAATGGACCTTATCTCTGCCCTGAACAAAGCCAACAAGCAATACAGCATGTTCCTGTATCCGAATAAGAATCATGGGATTTATGGAGGAAATACAAGGATGCATCTTTATACTTTAATGACAAATTTTATCCTGGAAAACCTGTAAACTGAAAATAATTAAAAATTAAAAATTAAAAATTAAAAATTATTGCTAATTTTGCACTCCTAAATTTTATTAGTAATAACCTTTTAAAGAAAGCGGGAAAATCGTATGATTATCGTTCCGGTAAAAGAAGGCGAAAGCATTGACAGGGCCTTGAAAAAATACAAGAGAAAATTTGAGAAAACTGGCGTTATAAAAGAATTACGCGATCGCCAACAATTCACCAAACCCTCCATTATTAAGCGCAAACAACGGTTGAAAGCTATTTACATCCAACAATTAAGAGAAGCACTGGATCAATAATTTTCATTTTTTTTGATATTTTTCTTAAGAAGAAATTTTATTTCAGATATTTTATTATTATATTTGGATTAAAGTTTCTTCTTATTTTTTTGGTGGATGACGAAGGATCGGTTTCTTGACTATATAACTTACGAAAAGCGCTATTCTCAACACACTATTGTTGCTTACCAGACTGACCTGGAGCAGTTTTTCACTTTTCTGACCAACCAGTATAATATTTCTGACATTAATAATGTAAACCACCAGATCATCCGGTCGTGGGTCGTCAGCCTGATGGAAAGTGGCAATACAGCCAGAACCGTCAACCGGAAAATAACCACCTTAAAATCTTACTTCAAATTTCTTGTCAAAGAAGAATCAATACAGGAAAACCCCATGAACCGGGTGGTTGCTCCGAAGACTTCCCAAAGGCTGCCGGTTTTCGTGGAGCAGGAAAGCATGAACATACTTTTTGAAGAAGTTGATTTTGGCGAAGGTTACCCAGCCATCCGTGACCGGTTGATCATGGAACTGTTTTACGCAACCGGGATGCGGTTATCTGAACTGATCAACCTGAAAGATGCAGACATTGACCTGTATAAAAATGTACTTAAAGTTACGGGCAAGCGCAATAAACAGCGGATAATCCCGTTCTCTGCTAATCTGGTCAATATGCTCCGTGAATACCTTGAAATGAAGAGAAAGACATTCCCGGTGAACGAGCAGGACACTCACCTTTTCCTGACAAATAAAGGTGAAAAGCTCTACCCCAAAATGGTTTATCGCATGGTGCACCATTACCTCAACCTGGTTACCACAATCAGCAAGCGCAGTCCGCATGTGATCCGTCATACTTTTGCCACGCACATGCTGAATAACGGTGCCGACCTCAATGCCATCAAAGAAATCCTGGGTCATGCCAACCTTGCGGCAACCCAGGTCTATACCCATAATACGATTGAAAAGCTTAAATCAATATATAAACAGGCCCATCCCAGGGCTTAACCTAAATATGGAGGATTTACTTATGAGATTAAACATCAATGCTGTTCATTTCAAGGCTGACAAGAAACTTATCGCCTTTATCAAGGAGAAGATGGAAAAGATCACCCAGGTATTCGAAGGGGTAATCGACACAGAGGTATCGCTTAAAGTCGAAAATTCGGATATGCGGGAGAATAAGATTACGGAGATCCTGGTAACTATACCAGGGAATAATTTCTATGTTAAAAAACAAAGTGCAACATTCGAAGAGTCTGCAGATGAAGCTGTTGAAGCGCTGAGACGGCAGTTAAAGAAATATAAGGAAAAGGTAAGGGGTAATCACTAAATATATTTATCATGATTTAGAAACTTTCTTTTGTTAATTCAACAATAATGTCTATTTTTGCAGACCTTTTTCGAAAGGTCTGCTTTTTTATGTTCTTTGCATAATGCCGATGTAGCTCAGCTGGCCAGAGCAGCTGATTTGTAATCAGCCGGTCGGCGGTTCGAATCCGTCCATCGGCTCAAATTGAGAACAAATCAGAGCACTTTAATGGGGAGATTCCAGAGCGGTCAAATGGGGCAGACTGTAAATCTGTTGGCTACGCCTTCGGAGGTTCGAATCCTCCTCTCCCCACCACCTCGCGGAAGTAGCTCATTTGGTAGAGCGACAGCCTTCCAAGCTGTAGGTAGCGGGTTCGAGACCCGTCTTCCGCTCCCAGGCCTTTGTAGCTCAGGGGTAGAGCACTTCCTTGGTAAGGAAGGGGTCATGAGTTCAATTCTCATCAAAGGCTCTTAAATAATTTATAGTAAATAAATAACTTTTTAATTTTTAAATATTATTCGATATGGCTAAAGAAACCTTTCAACGTACTAAACCGCACGTGAATATCGGCACGATTGGTCACGTTGACCATGGAAAGACCACCCTTACTGCAGCCATCACCCTGAACTTGCAGGATAAAGGTCTTGCCACTTTTAAATCGTTCGATGAAATTGATAATGCCCCTGAAGAAAAAGCCAGAGGTATAACGATCAACACGGCTCACATAGAATACGAAACTGTTAACCGTCATTACGCTCACGTTGACTGTCCGGGCCACGCCGACTATGTTAAGAACATGGTTACCGGTGCTGCCCAGATGGATGGCGCTATCCTTGTGGTGGCTGCTACTGATGGTCCAATGCCCCAGACGCGTGAGCATATTCTTCTCGCACGCCAGGTAGGTGTTCCCAAGATCGTTGTATTCATGAGCAAGGTGGATATGGTTGATGACGAAGAACTTATCGACCTGGTAGATATGGAAATCCGTGAACTTCTCACCTTCTACGGGTTTGATGGCGATAATACGCCTGTGATCCGCGGATCAGCCCTGGGTGCTTTGAATAAAGAGCCTAAATGGATTGAAAAGATCTGGGAACTGATGGAAGCATGTGACACATGGATCCCGCTGCCAAAGCGTGATATTGACAAGCCTTTCCTGATGCCTGTTGAAGACGTGTTCTCCATCACGGGCCGCGGCACCGTCGCTACCGGAAGGATTGAACAAGGTGTTATTAAAGTCGGTGAAGCAGTAGAAATTATCGGTCTCGGCGCTGAAAAACTAAAATCAGTCGTTACCGGTGTCGAAATGTTCCGCAAAATCCTTGACCGCGGTGAAGCCGGTGACAATGCCGGTCTGCTGCTCAGAGGTATTGACAAGGATTCAGTTCGTCGTGGCCAGGTTATTGCTGCCCCGGGTTCCATTACTCCTCATACCCACTTTAAAGCTCAGGTGTATATCCTGAAAAAAGAAGAAGGTGGACGTCATACGCCGTTCCACGATAAATATCGTCCTCAGTTCTACTTCAGGACTACAGACGTTACAGGTGAGATCCAACTGCCGGAGGGTGTTGAAATGATCATGCCAGGCGATAACCTTGCCATCACCGTGAAACTGATTCACGAAGTGGCTATGGATAAAGGTTTACGCTTTGCCATCCGTGAAGGTGGAAGGACAGTTGGCGCAGGACAGGTAATTGAAATAATTGCATAATTGGTAGGTTAATTTCCCGGCCATGCGAATATTTGACCGGGATCGAACCTGCTTTGAGCTTACGGGTGTAGCTCAATTGGCAGAGTAGTGGTCTCCAAAACCATTGGTTGTAGGTTCGAGTCCTACCACCCGTGCAAAACGCATAAGTTAAATGGCAAATAAAATCCAGGCGTACCTTAAAGAAAGTTACGACGAACTTAAACACAAAACCTCCTGGCCTACATGGAGTGAGCTGCAAAGTAGTGCTATTGTGGTATCTGTTGCTTCCCTGATAATCGCTTTAGTCGTTTATTTGATGGATATCTCATTGAGAACATTATTGACCCAGTTTTATAAACTGTTTTAATAATGATAGTACTACTGAATTTTAATTTAACCTGAATAATTTAATTTTTTCATCCTAAGGGATAAGTATGGGCGAACAGGTCAAAAAGTGGTATGTAGTACGGGCAGTAAGCGGTAAGGAAAAAAAGGTGAAAGAGTATATCGAGAGCGAGATCAACCGCCTTGGATTACAGGATTTCCTTTCGCAGGTGCTCATCCCTACTGAAAAAGTTTACCAGGTAAGGAAAGGAAAGAAAATCAGCAAAGAAAGGAATTATTTTCCCGGATATGTGCTGATCGAAGCTGCCCTGGTGGGCGAATTAACGCACATCATCCGGAATATCCCTAATGTTCTGGGATTTCTGGGGACAGGCAATGAGCCGAGCCCAATGCGCGCCAGCGAAGTCAAACGTATCCTCGGAAAAGTGGATGAGTTGGCCGAGCAGAGCGAAGGCATCAATGTTCCTTTCATCGTGGGTGAAACCGTTAAGGTGGTCGATGGCCCTTTCAACAGTTTTTCCGGTGTGATCGAAGAGATCAACGAGGAAAAAAAGAAACTGAAGGTAATGGTCAAGATCTTCGGACGGAAAACCCCGCTGGAACTGACTTTCATGCAGGTGGAAAAAGAATGACACAGGTTATCCTTTAATTAATTAACATTTCAATCTTTTAATAGCATGGCAAAAGAAGTTGCTGGAATGATCAAACTGCAAATCAAAGGGGCAGCTGCTAACCCTTCTCCCCCGGTTGGTCCTGCACTTGGTTCAAAAGGCGTGAACATCATGGAGTTTTGTAAACAGTTCAACGCCCGTACCCAGGATCAGCCCGGGAAATTACTCCCGGTGATTATCACGGTGTACAGGGATAAGAGCTTTGATTTCGTGATCAAACACCCCCCTGTTGCAGTGCAGTTGATGGAAATGGCCAAAGTCACCAAAGGATCAGCCGAATCAAACCGCACAAAGATTGGATCGGTAACCTGGGACCAGGTCAAGATAATTGCCGAAGATAAAATGGTGGACTTGAATTGTTTTACGATCGAATCAGCTATGACGATGGTTGCTGGCACTGCCAGAAGCATGGGCCTCACCATTAAAGGCGATTCACCGGTCTCTGAGCAATAAACGGGTATATCATTATTCGTGAATTTAACATTAACGAAGTAAAACAATGGCTAAACTAACCAAAAAACAAAAGGAATCCCTGACGAAGTTTGATAAGGCGAAATCCTACGGGCTAAATGAAGCAGTAGAGGTTGTGAAAGGGATTACTTATACAAGCTTTGATGCTTCCGTTGACCTCGATGTCCGGTTGGGCGTTGATCCTCGAAAGGCTAACCAGATGGTTCGCGGTATCGTTACCCTGCCCCATGGCACCGGTAAAACGGTTCGCGTTCTGGCTCTCGTTACGCCCGACAAGGAAGAGGAAGCCATAGCAGCTGGTGCTGATTTTGTCGGACTTGAGGATTACATTGATAAAATCAAGCAAGGTTGGACCGACATTGATGTCGTGATAACAATGCCTCAGGTAATGCCTAAAATAGGCCCCCTTGGAAAGATCCTCGGCCCCCGCGGTCTCATGCCTAATCCTAAAACAGGTACGGTAACAATCGACGTGGCCAAGGCAATCAAGGAAGTGAAAGCAGGTAAAATCGACTTTAAAGTCGATAAATATGGCATCATCCATGCCTCTATCGGAAAAGTGTCCTTCGAAAATGAACAACTCGTGGATAACGCGAGAGAATTACTGCAGACGATTCTTAAACTGAAACCGACTGCAGCCAAAGGAACCTATATGAAGAGCGTGTATATGTCAAGTACGATGAGCCCGGGAATTCAAATCGAGCCCAAATCCTTAACAACAGTGTAATAACCAAAATTAAGCAAGACAGAGTCATGACAAGAGAAGAAAAAGATCAAATGATCGACTCATTGGCGGAAACACTGAAGAGTAGTAATACAGTCTATCTCACAGATATTTCAAAACTGAATTCAAGCAACTCCACCAGGTTGCGCTCGCTTTGCTTTAAAAGAAATGTGACGCTACAGGTGGTGAAGAATACTTTGCTTAAGAAAGCTATGGAAAAGTCTGAAAAAAACTTTGAAGGTCTTTTCGGAATTTTACATGGTCCTACATCCTTGATGATATCTGATTCGGGCAATGTCCCGGCAAAACTAATCAAAGAGTTCAGAAAGACCTCTGACAAACCCATTCTGAAAGGTGCTTATGTGCAAGAGATGGTGTTTGTTGGTGATGATCAGCTGGATTTATTGATGGCGCTCAAATCGAAAAATGAACTGATCGCCGATGTCTTGGCATTACTTCAGTCACCCGTTAAAAATGTTATTTCCGGCCTGCAATCAGGCGGCCATAAGCTTTCAGGTATCCTGAAAACTTTATCGGAAAAGGAAGCATAACAAAACAGAATTATTTAAAATTAAAATTGTAAACGTTTAAAAAATAATAAAAAATGGCAGATTTAAAAGCTTTCGCAGAAAAGTTGGTAAACTTAACCGTAAAAGAAGTCAACGATTTAGCACAGATCCTCAAAGAAGAATATGGAATTGAACCGGCCGCAGCAGCCGCAGTGATTGCAGCACCGGGAGCAGCAACGGGCGGCGAAGCCGTTGTCGCTGAAGAAAAGACCACCTTCGATGTGATCCTGAAACATGCAGGACAAGCCAAGCTTGGCGTTGTTAAACTCGTGAAGGAATTGACCAGCCTTGGTCTCAAGGAATCCAAAGAACTTGTTGATGCAGCTCCCAAGGCCATCAAAGAAGGAGTCTCCAGGGATGAGGCTGAAGCACTGAAGAAACAGCTTGAAGAAGCTGGCGCAGAAGTTGAAGTTAAGTAGATCTGATGAACAGGCTAAAAATATTTAGCCGTTCTATTATCGGGCCTGGTTCCGCTTTTGGCGGATCAGGCTCGTCCCCTTTAACATCATCTATCAATTCTTAATGTGCTAAACCGCCCCAACTGGGCATAAAACATAAAACCTTGGCATCGAAAAAAGCTGTAAGATTCAATTTCGGATCTTCAAAAGTCAAAGCTAATTACCCTGATTTTCTCGAAATCCAGCTTCAATCCTTCAAGGATTTCATCCAGCTCGAAACGAATCCGGAAGACCGTGTAAATGAAGGACTCTACAAGGTTTTCAGCGAAAATTTCCCGATTACGGACGCCAGGAATAATTTCGTCCTTGAATTCCTCGATTATTTTGTGGACCCGCCACGTTATACTATTGAGGAATGCATGGAACGCGGGCTTACCTATTCCGTGCCGCTGAAAGCCAAACTTAAACTATATTGTACGGATCCTGAACATGAAGATTTTGAGACGATTATCCAGGATGTTTACCTTGGCATGATCCCCTACATGACTCCCAAAGGCACTTTTGTCATAAACGGGGCCGAACGTGTAGTGGTTTCCCAATTGCACCGGTCGCCGGGAGTTTTCTTCGGCACCAGCACTCATGCCAATGGAACCCAACTCTTCTCAGCCAGGATCATTCCTTTTAAAGGATCATGGATCGAGTTCACGACCGATATCAATAATGTCATGTACGCTTACATCGACAGGAAGAAAAAATTACCTGTCACGACATTACTTCGGGCTATCGGTTATGAGACCGATAAGGATATCCTGGAAATTTTCCACCTGGCCGAAGAGGTGAAAGTGAACAAGACTAACGTAAAGAAGGTCATCGGCCGGAAACTGGCTGCCCGCGTTGTCAGGGCATGGGTTGAAGATTTTGTGGATGAGGATACCGGTGAAGTCGTTTCCATCGAACGTACGGAAGTGTTGATAGAACGGGAAATCGTGATTGAGAAAGAGCATGCCGAATTGATCCTCGAATCAGGTGTTGATACTTTCCTTCTTCACAAGGAAGATGTGAATACGCTGGAATACGCGATCATCTTCAACACACTCCAGAAAGATACCGCTAATTCGGAAAAAGAAGCTGTGGAGTATATTTACCGCCAGCTTAGAAATGCTGAACCGCCTGATGAAGAAACGGCAAGGGGTATCATAGATAAATTGTTTTTCTCCGAAAAAAGATATGACCTGGGTGATGTCGGACGTTACAGGATCAACACTAAGCTTGGACTTGATGTTGATCATGCTATCAAAGTCCTTACAAAAGAAGATATTATTTCGATCATTAAGTACCTGGTCGAACTTTCCAATTCCAAAACTGAGGTTGATGATATCGACCACCTTAGCAACCGTAGGGTGAGGACCGTTGGCGAGCAGCTTTCAGCCCAGTTTGGTGTGGGCCTTGCCCGTATGGCCAGAACTATCCGGGAAAGGATGAACGTCAGGGATAATGAAGTGTTCACTCCCATGGACCTCATCAATGCCAAGACTTTATCATCAGTCATTAACTCATTCTTCGGAACTAACCAGCTGTCGCAGTTCATGGATCAGACAAATCCATTATCTGAGCTGACCCACAAACGCAGGATATCTGCCCTTGGCCCGGGTGGTCTTTCAAGAGAAAGAGCCGGTTTCGAGGTCAGGGACGTTCATTATACACATTACGGCCGTCTTTGCACGATCGAAACCCCGGAAGGGCCGAATATCGGGCTTATCTCATCGCTCTGCGTTTTTGCTAAAGTCAACAACCTGGGATTTATCGAAACCCCCTATAAAAGGGTTGAAAATGGCCAGGTTATGCTGAATGAGCCTCCGATCTTCCTGAGCGCTGAAGAAGAAGAAAAGAAGATCATCGCACAGGCCAGTGCACCATTGCAAGATGATGGCACATTCCTGAAGGAAAAGGTCAAAGTCCGTTATCAGGCCGATTACCCGATCATTGCACGGCATGAGGTCGACCTTATGGATACCGCCCCAAACCAAATCGCTTCGATCGCTGCATCACTCATTCCCTTCCTCGAACATGACGATGCCAACAGGGCATTGATGGGATCAAACATGATGCGCCAGGCCGTCCCGTTGCTGGAACCTGAAGTACCGCTGGTCGGCACGGGCATTGAAGCCGATGTGGTCCGCGATTCCCGCGTTCTGATCAACGCTGAAGGCGATGGTTATGTAGAATATGTCGATGCCAAGGAAATTGTTATCCGGTATACCCGCGATGAAATGGAAAAGCTCGTTAGTTTTGAAGACGATATCAAACGTTATGAGCTGATAAAGTTCCTGCGTACCAATCAGAATACCTGCGTTAACCTGCGGCCGATCGTCCGCAAAGGCGATAAGGTATTAAAAGGACAAGTGCTTTGTGAAGGTTATGCTACCAAGAATGGCGAACTGGCTCTCGGCCGGAACCTGATGGTGGCATTCATGCCCTGGAAAGGCTATAACTTTGAAGATGCCGTTGTTATAAACGAGAAGGTAGTCAAGGAAGATATCTTTACTTCGATCCATATCGAGGAATTCACACTTGAAGTCCGTGATACTAAAAGAGGTATAGAAGAGCTTACCAACGATATTCCCAACGTAAGTGCTGAAGCCACTAAGGATCTCGATGAAAATGGCCTTATCCGCATCGGTGCTGAAGTTAAGGAAGGTGATATCCTGATCGGGAAGATCACTCCAAAAGGAGAAAGTGACCCGACCCCTGAAGAGAAGTTGCTACGTGCCATCTTCGGTGATAAAGCCGGCGATGTAAAAAATGCCTCTTTGAAAGCGCCTCCGGCAATGAAAGGCGTGGTCATCGAAAATAAATTGTTTTCAAGGGTAATTAAAGACCGCAAGTCAAGGGCCAAGGAAAAAGATGTCCTGAAAGAACTTGATGACCAGATGCACAAAGAAACCAACGACTTGAAATCAAAGCTTGTTGATAAGCTGATGATCCTGGTCAGTGGTAAAACTTCCCAGGGTGTTTATAACAACTTCAAGGAAGAAGTGGTCCCCAAAAAGGCCAAATTTACCCAAAAAATGCTGATGGTGCTGGATTATGGCAGCATCAACCCGAATCGCTGGACCTCAGATAAAGAAAAGAATGATCTGATCAAGGTTTTGATCAACAACTACAATATTAAGCATAAAGAATTGCAAGGCAGGTTTAACAGGATGAAATTCCAGTCGACTGTCGGCGATGACCTTCCTAACGGGATTGTGCAAATGGCTAAAGTTTACGTTGCCCGCAAGCGGAAACTGCAGGTTGGCGACAAGATGTCGGGTCGGCACGGAAACAAGGGTATTGTAGCAAAGATTGTCCGGCAGGAAGACATGCCGTTCCTTGAAGATGGCACACCGGTCGATATCGTCCTTAACCCACTCGGTGTTCCCAGCCGTATGAACCTGGGACAAATCTATGAAACCGTTCTCGGCTGGGCCGGTCACAAGCTTGGTATGACCTATAGCACCCCGATTTTTGATGGTGCAAGCTATACGCAGATCAATGATTTGATGGAGAAAGCAGGTTTGCCTAAAGATGGAAAAGTATTTCTATATGACGGCGAAACAGGCGAAAGGTTCCATCAGCCAACTACTGTCGGGTTTATCTATATGCTGAAACTGCACCACATGGTGGAAGATAAAATCCACGCCCGTTCCATCGGACCTTACTCCCTGATTACGCAGCAACCGCTTGGTGGTAAAGCACAGTTTGGGGGACAGCGTTTCGGTGAAATGGAAGTCTGGGCACTTGAAGCATTTGGTGCTTCCAACATCCTTCAGGAAATACTTACCGTCAAATCGGACGATGTACAGGGAAGGGCAAAAGCTTATGAAACGATTGTTAAGGGCGAAAATATGCCTAAAGCGAGCATCCCTGAATCCTTCAACGTTTTGGTACACGAACTCAGAGGTCTTGGCCTCGAAGTGAGATTCGAATAATTTCAAGTAACAATTAAATCACTTATACATGGCCTTCAGAAGAGAATCCAATACTACAATTGATTTTAACAGCATAACTATCAGCTTAGCTTCTCCTGAATCCATCCTTGAGCGCTCTTACGGAGAAGTGCTGAAACCCGAAACCATCAATTACCGGACTTACAAACCTGAACGTGACGGACTTTTTTGTGAAAGGATCTTCGGACCGGTTAAGGACTATGAATGCCATTGCGGGAAATATAAACGCATTCGTTACAAAGGCATCATTTGCGATCGTTGCGGGGTGGAAGTTACGGAGAAAAAAGTCAGGAGGGAAAGGACTGGTCACATCCAGCTCGTTGTTCCTGTCGCACACATCTGGTTTTTTCGTTCGCTACCTAATAAAATCGGCGCCCTTCTGGGACTTCCTTCCAAAAAAATGGATTCGATCATCTATTATGAGAAATATGTCGTCATCAAACCGGGGATAAAAGAAAAAGACGGGTTGAAGGAGTTGGATTTCCTTTCAGAAGAAGAGTATTTTGATATTGTTGATAACCTGCCGGCAGATAACGCGCATCTTGACGATTCTGATCCAAATAAATTCATTGCAAAAATGGGTGCTGAAGCGCTTTTTGATCTTTTGGAGAGGCTGGACCTTGACAAAGTTTCTTATGACCTGCGCCATAAAGCCAATACTGAAACCTCTCAGCAGCGTAAACAGGAAGCTCTGAAACGGCTCCAGGTTTATGAAGCATTCCGCGATGCCCGTACCCGTTCTGAAAACCGCCCGGGTTGGATGATCATGAAAATCGTACCGGTGATACCCCCTGAGCTCCGCCCGCTGGTGCCCCTTGATGGTGGCAGATTTGCAACATCCGACCTCAATGACCTCTATCGCAGGGTGATCATCAGGAATAACCGCCTCAAGCGACTGATCGAGATCAAAGCGCCAGATGTCATCATGCGTAATGAGAAACGTATGCTCCAGGAAGCTGTCGACTCCCTGCTGGACAACTCCAGAAAGGTCAGTGCCGTCAAGACAGAATCAAACAGGCCGTTGAAATCACTCAGCGATAGCCTGAAAGGTAAGCAAGGCCGTTTTCGTCAGAATTTACTCGGTAAACGTGTCGATTATTCCGGCCGTTCAGTTATCGTGGTTGGCCCGGAGCTAAAACTTAATGAGTGCGGTCTTCCGAAAGACATGGCGGCTGAGTTATTCAAACCCTTTATCATCAGGAAACTCCTCGAAAGAGGCATAGTGAAGACGGTCAAATCAGCGAAGAAGATCGTCGACCGGAAAGATGCCGTTGTCTGGGATATCCTCGAAAACATTCTGAAAGGCCACCCGGTTCTCCTGAACCGTGCCCCTACCCTTCACAGGCTCGGTATCCAGGCCTTCCAGCCTAAACTTATTGAGGGTAAAGCCATCCAGTTGCACCCATTGGTATGTACCGCGTTTAACGCTGACTTCGACGGTGACCAGATGGCTGTCCACGTACCATTGGGCAATGCAGCCATTTTGGAAGCCCAGATCCTCATGCTTGCTTCACATAACATTCTGAACCCAGCCAATGGCGCTCCAATCACTGTTCCTTCACAGGACATGGTATTGGGTCTTTATTATATGACCAAAGGCAGAAAATCTACCCCGGAATATCCAGTCAAGGGCGAAGGGAAACGCTTCTATTCGCCTGAAGAAGTAATCATCGCGTTCAATGAGAACAAACTTGATCTTCATGCCAATATATTTGTGAAAGTCGAAGACCTGGTTGATGGCCAGCCCGTTAACCAGATCGTTGAAACAACTACAGGAAGGGTCCTCTTTAACCAGGTCGTTCCCGGGGAAATGGGATACATCAACCAATTGCTGACTAAAAAGGCTTTGCGTGATATTATCGGGGATATCCTGAAATCAACAGGTACGAAGAAAACTTCCGATTTCCTGGATAATATCAAAAACCTTGGATTCATTATGGCTTTCAAAGGAGGTCTGTCTTTTAACCTTGGAGATGTGATCATCCCGGAGGTCAAAGAATCTTTCATTGAAGAAGCCAACCAGGAAGTTGATGAGGTTCTCAGCAACTACAACATGGGTTTCATCACCAATAATGAACGTTATAACCAGATCATCGATATCTGGACCCATACAAACTCCAGACTAACCCAGCAGGTGATGAAAGAAATTTCCCTGGATAAGGGAGGTTTTAACCCGATCTTTATGATGCTCGACTCAGGTGCGAGAGGTTCTAAAGAACAGATCCGCCAGTTGTCAGGCATGAGGGGTCTGATGGCCAAACCACAGAAATCCGGGGCAACAGGAGGTGAAATTATCGAAAACCCGATCTTATCCAACTTCAAAGAAGGATTATCAGTTCTTGAATACTTCATTTCCACCCACGGCGCCCGTAAAGGTCTTGCCGATACAGCTCTTAAAACAGCAGATGCCGGTTACCTGACCCGACGCCTGGTCGATGTTTCGCAGGATGTCATTATTTCGGAAGATGACTGCGGCACCCTCAGGGGAATCACAATCTCTGCCCTAAAAAAGAATGAGGAGACCGTAGAATCCCTTTACGACCGGATCCTTGGCCGGGTTACCCTGCATGATATCTTCCATCCTAATACCGGCGAACTGATTGCAAGGGCAGGCCACCAGCTCACTGAAGACAAATGTAAAATCATCGAAGAATCCCCGATAGAATCGGTCGAGATTCGTTCCGTGCTTACCTGTGAATCCAAGCAGGGTGTTTGCGCAAGATGTTATGGAAGGAACCTCGCTACGGGAAGAATGATCCAGGAGGGCGAGGCAGTTGGTGTTATCGCTGCCCAGTCAATCGGTGAGCCTGGAACACAGCTGACCCTGCGTACTTTCCACGTTGGGGGTACTGCTTCTAACGTTGCGATTATTTCGAAAATTGAAGCTAAATACGATGGTTTCCTCGAAATTGACGAACTCAGGTTTGTAACCTATACCAACAAGGAAGGCAAAAGCTATGATGTGGTGATTGGCCGTTCTGCTGAAATGAGGATCATTGATAAACACACCAAGATTGTCCTTGCTTCTGGTCATATTCCCTATGGAGCTAACCTTTATTTTAAGGAAAACACGGAAGTTAAAAAAGGCAGCCTGATCAGCGACTGGGATCCTTTCAATGCTGTGATCCTTGCCGAAGTTAAAGGCACTATCCAATATGAAAATATCGTTGAAGGGAAAACTTACCGTATTGAATCTGATGAGCAGACCGGTTATGTAGATAAGGTTGTAATAGAACCTCGTCAGAAACTCAAGAATCCGACGATCAATATTGTCTCCGGCGATGGTGAAGTCGTTAAATCTTATGACATCCCAGTTGGAGCACGTATCGTGGTTGAAGACGGACAGGACATCAAAGCGGGTGAGCCGCTGGTAAAAATCCCCAGGGCAATCGGGAAAACCGGTGATATTACTGGTGGTTTGCCCAGAGTTACCGAACTCTTTGAGGCCAGGAACCCATCCGAGCCGGCTGTTGTGGCTGAAATCGACGGTGTGGTTACGATCAGCAAAAAGCTGAAAAGAGGCAACCGTGAGGTGGTCATTACTTCGAAAACCGGAGAAGAGAAACATTATCTCGTCCCAACGACGAAACAGGTCCTTGCCCAGGAAAATGACTATATCCGTGCTGGAACATCCCTTTCCGAAGGTGAGATTTCACCTTCAGATATATTGGCTATCAAAGGTCCGATGAAGGTTCAGGAATATATCGTCAATGAAGTGCAGGAAGTTTACCGTTTGCAGGGTGTGAAGATCAACGACAAGCATTTTGAAGTGATTGTCAGGCAGATGATGAGAAAAGTTGAAGTAGAAGATCCCGGCGATACGAGATTCCTTGAAGGCGAACTGGTCAACAAAACCGATTTCCAGGATGAAAATGATGACGTCTTCGGAAAGAAAGTAGTCATCGATCCGGGTGATTCGCTTACATACCGGGCCGGTCAGATCGTAAGTGCGAGGAAACTGCGCGATGAGAATTCAATGCTGAAACGTAAAGACAAGCGCCTGATTGTTGCCAGGGATGCAAGTCCGGCAACCGGCCTGCAGGTTATCCAGGGTATTACGCGGGCATCATTGCAAACCAATAGCTGGATTTCTGCCGCTTCATTCCAGGAAACCACAAAAGTGCTGACCCAGGCAGCCATCCAGGCCAAGACCGACGAGCTAAAAGGCTTGAAAGAAAATGTCATCGTTGGCCATAAAATCCCCGCCGGGACAGGATTACGGAAATATGAAGATATCATTGTCGGTTCACGCGAAGAATATGAAGAAATCATGGCGAGCAAAGAGGATTTCGATGATGAACCGGAGGATGAATTGTAGATTTAATTTTAAAAGCAAATGACCATGTCAGATAACAAACCGAAGAACCAGATCAATATTGAGCTGGGAGAAGATCAGGCCGAGGGTACTTACGCGAATCTCGCCATGATCTCGCATTCTCATTCTGAGTTCATCATTGATTTTATAAAGATGATGCCTGGAATGCCCAAAGCCAAAGTTAAATCCAGGGTGATCCTGACGCCACAACATGCCAAACGCCTGTTACGTGCCTTGAAAGAGAACGTCGGCAAGTATGAAAGCATGTATGGCAATATTGAAACACCGGAAGGATCGGATGGGCTTCCGCCTTTCCACCTTGGAGGCCCCACGGCTCAAGCTTAAAAAATCAAACGGAAAGTCCCATCGCCTTCAAGGACAACAACCTCAAGGCTTTCTACAAGGTGCTTATACTTTCGGAAAACTTCTTTTGGCTGCTTTTCTCCATTTATATACATCGCACGTGAATCCAGATCTATTACGTACTTTTTACGCGGAATAGCAAGGCCATCATCAATAAGTTCCTGACGGATTATCTTTTCAGCAGGAGGAGCCCCGTATTCATGAGAAAATTCTCTCATTGGCGGAGCAGGAGCAGGAAACAATTGCTGATCCTTTTCAAAATCTTTCAATTTAAATTCATACTCCCGAAGTGCTCTATCATATTTATCTGACCATTTCATCTGATCATCATTGTAATAATCATACTTTAAATCTGGCATTTCGGGAATCTCAGGAAATTCCGGAACATCAAATCCATAAAATTGAAATCCTCCGTCCGTAACAATGGATGTATCATAACCTTCAGGGATCCAAAGTATTGTATCACCTTTGATAACCTTAAAGTAATTTCCTGATTTGATGATTACTACTTTCCGCATGCTATCGAGTTGCTCTGAATTTTTTTTCAGGATAATCACCTCTTTTTCATAATCATTCCGGGCATTTTCCCATTCCCCGATATTCTTGTCCAGCGTTTCAACGAAAACTTTAATATCTCTGTCATCCGTGGCATCAGTTGAATCGGTATAAACTTTCACAATCACCTTTCCGGATTTGGATGTAGCAATGATTGTATCAGGGGTTTCAGGATTGACAGGCATTAAATTAAAAATCCTTTCTCCTGATTCACGACCAGTAAGGTCAAATGTGCTGGGGATAAATGACAAGGCATTTAGTGATAGGGTAAAGATCAGGCCGACAAGTAAAATGAAGGCAATGATCCCCTCGCTGAGACCCTTTCTGAGTTTCACCGGGGTAAGCAATCTTTTCACCCTGAAGAGAAGTTTTTTCTTTGAACCGGCCATAGCATTGGCCAATAACGTTGATTTCGAATTTAAATCTTCCATAGTTGTTAATGCTTTGATATAGTTTAGATGATCATGATTAACACTGATAGCAATGTCATCGCAGATATGCTCCCTTTCCTGCCTGATTTTCGAAAATATTTACAGTATGAACATACCAGGCATCGTATGTCCCGCTCTCAACGATAGTTGGCATTTCAGGCAGAATGTTGTTTTCAGGGAGCCCTGAAATAGCAGAAGCTTCATTCCTGGGATTATCTTTTACATTTTCAGGGTGGTAAGTGTACAGGAAGGTTGCTGTGAAGAAAACAGGTATAAGCATCAGAAATATATAAAGGATCATATAGCGAATACCAGGCCTGTGCTTGCGCAGGATTATCAATAGCCCCATTGCTATCAAAGCAATAAGCCCTCCTTGCCAGACAGAGTGGAATAAGGTCCAGGCAAAAGCACGGATAAACTCTTCTGATAATATAGATTCAAAGAAGTTCATCGTTTATCTCCTTCCAGCTTTTGGATGAGTTCTTTGATTTCCTGCAGCTCAACATCTGAAGTCTTATGATTGCCAAGTGCCTGAAGCACTAATTTAGAAGCCGATCCTCCAAAAGCGATTTCAAGCAGGCGGTCGAGCATCCGTACCTGGGTATCCTCCTGTTTGGCCAGGGCATAATAAATATGTGTCCGGCCTTCCATTACCCTTTCTACCATACCTTTTTCAGTCATGATTTGCATCAGTTTCAGGGTTGTTGTGTAGCCGACATTTTTATTTTGTTTCATCTCGTCGTTCACAAATCTCACCGTTGAGGGGCCATTTTTCCAGAGAATCGAGAGGATTTCCAGTTCGGATTCTGTTGGTTTGAAAGTCTTTCCGATTTGGGTCATATTTATTTAATTACGAATTAATTCGTACAACAAAGATACATGAAGAGTACCCTGAAGTCAATTCTATTTACGAATTTTTTCGTAAAAAATGTTAAATTCTGTAAATAATGTTAGGAAAGGCTGGGATGTGATGTGCTTCTGAGTTGGCATCTCAAATCAATACTAATCCAGTTTAACCGCTTTGCTCACACCTCCCATCTGTGATATTTTTTGAATCAGGTCAGAAAGTGAACTGCTGTTCTTTACCATCAACTTAATGATGCCATTAAAAACCCCTTTCTTTGCTTCGATCTTAACGGATATCATATTGACTTTTAAATCATTGGAGATTATTTGGGAGATTTCATTCATGATACCGATCCGGTCAGTACCCGTGACACGAATGGCTGCCCGGAAAGCCCCTTTTTCTTCAATACCCTTCCACTGGACTTCAATTTTCCGATAGCCGTAGCGGGTCAGCAATTGTTTAGCATTAGGGCAATTTTGATGATGTATGGTGATGCCCCGGCTGATCGTCACAAAACCAAACACCGGGTCGCCGGGAACAGGATTACAACAGTGGGCCAGCTTGTAGTTAACTTTTTTAAGATTGGTATCGATAAAAAGCACATCATCCTGTTCCTGTAAGCCCGTTTTACCTGCCTGGGATGGTTTTTGCTCCCGTCCGGGTAATGTTTTACCTTCGTCGGTTTTTTCAATATCACCTGATAAGAAGCGCTTCACCTCAATCAGATCGATCTTTTCATGGTAAATCAGCCCATAAAGATCAATAGAAGAAGAAAGCTTAAATTTCTTAATCAACCGGTCGATATTCTCATCAACAAAAGCTATTTTCCAGTTTTTAAACTTCCTGCGCAGGATTTCGTTGCCCTTCTCAGCTTCAAGGAACATCTCCTCTTTCAGCGCTCTTTTTATTTTATTTTTCGCTTTGGTAGTGACCACATAATTCAGCCAATCCATTTTTGGTTTCTGGATTTTCGAAGTTATGATCTCCACTTTATCGCCATTTTCCAAAACCTGTTTCAGTGGGACAATCTTATTATTGACTTTAGCGCCCGTGCAGGAATAACCAACATTAGTATGAACTTCAAAAGCAAAGTCAAGCACAGTGGAGCCCTGGTCCAGTTCTTTCAAATCGCCGGTAGGTGTAAAAACAAATACCTTATTGGCATTCTGGGTTTTTAATGTTTTTTCACTTTCGTCAAATGCGATCTGCTCGGGGTGCTCAATGATATCCCTGACCTGAAGCATCCATCTTTCTATATCTTCTTTTGATCCGAAGCCCTTATATTTCCAATGAGCGGCCTGGCCTTTTTCCGCAACTTCGTCCATCCTTGCTGTACGGATCTGGACTTCCACCCAGCGGTCGTGCGGCCCATTTACAGTTGTATGAAGAGATTCGTAACCTGAGGCTTTAGGAGTAGATATCCAGTCCCTTAACCTTTTCGGGTTAGGTGGATAGATATTGGTAACCAGGGAATAGGCCTTCCAGCAGTCCGACTTTTCATTCTCCGGAAGTGAATTCAGGATGATCCGGATAGCAAACAGATCAAAAACCTGCTCAAACTCAACATCCTGCTTTTGCATTTTCTCCCAGATCGAAGGTATAGATTTGGGCCGGCCTTTGATCTCAAACTCAAGTCCCTGTTTGATGAGTTCGCGTTGAATTGGTGCAATGAATTCATTAATGAATGCATTTCGTTTTGATTCCGTTTCACGGATTTTTTGGGCAATCTGTTGATAAACCTCAGGCCGGGTAAACTTCATCGAAAGGTCTTCCAGTTCTTTTTTGACCCGGTAAAGGCCAAGTCGGTGGGCAATTGGGCTATACAGAAAATTTACTTCATTGATATATCTTGCCTGGTACTCAGTAGGAAGCTTTTCAATCATTCTCATGTCTCTAAGACGGTGCGCCAGTTTGAGCAGGATAACGCGGATGTCATCCACTACGGCCAGGAAGAGTTTTCTGAAAGTGTCAGATTGCAATGATACCTTACCGGTAGGCAATTCGCTGATCCTGGCATAACTCTTTATCATATCTGCAATGGCCGTCCCGAATTTCTTCTTTATGTCTTCTATTCCGATAGTTTGAGTGGCAAGGGCATCATGAAGAAGAGCAGTCACAATCGAATTAATTCCCAGGCCCATTTCCTCTGCAGCAATCCTGGCAATGGACAATGAATGGCATATCAGCAGTTCTCCGGTCATATGCCGGGATTCTCCATATAACTCCCGGGAAAACAAAAAAGCATGATCCAGCAATTGCCTGTCGTCTTCCTTCAGCAGTCCTTGTGAAACTGCCAGCAAGCCATCATATTTTGCAATAATTTTCTGAAGTTCAGCCTCTGAAATCATCACACCCCGAATTCATTAGATTTACAATCCTTACCATGAAAGACAATTAGCCGGATCTGTCAGATATCCAGCATACAAGAAGAAAGATATTATTGAGACTGATTAAAAGCTTTCTTTATCGTTGTCTTTAATACCTTTTTTAGGTTTGGAACTGGGGGGTTCGGCGATCGAATCCCGCATCCTGGTATCGGCCTTGATATTTTGATAACGTTGGTAATCCATGATCCCCAGGTTACCTGTGCGGAATGCTTCCGCAATAGCTTTTGGAATTTCAGCTTCAGCCTGGATGAGGTTTGCCCGCGATTCTTCAGCTTTCGCCCGCATTTCCTGTTCCCGGGCTACGGCCATGGCACGGCGTTCCTCTGCTCTTGCCTGTGCGATATTTTTATCGGCATTGGCCTGGTCCATCTGAAGGAAAGCACCGATATTCTTGCCTACATCGATATCGGCAATATCAATGGATAGGATTTCAAAAGCAGTTCCTGAGTCAAGACCTTTGCCAAGAACAAGTTTGGAAATACTATCGGGATTTTCCAGCACAGATTTATGGGATTGGGCTGAACCGATCGACGACACGATACCCTCTCCTACCCTGGCGAGTACTGTTTCTTCGCCGGCACCTCCCACCAATTGCTTGATGTTGGCACGAACTGTGACCCTTGCTTTGGCTATCAGCTGGATACCATCTTTTGCAACTGCTGTAACAGATGGCGTATCAATGACTTTTGGATTCACTGACATTTTAACCGCTTCAAGAACATCGCGGCCGGCCAGGTCGATGGCAGTGGCGGTTTGAAAATCAAGTTTTATATTAGCTTTATCGGCGGATATCAATGCATTGACGACCCTCGGCACATTCCCTCCCGCAAGGTAATGGGCTTCCAGGGAATTCCTGTTCAGGGAAAGGCCTGCTTTGGTAGCTGCAATAAGACTATTGACAATAATAGTTACCGGCACCTTACGCCAGCGCATGATAACCAATTGAAGCAAGGAAATTCTGACACCGGAGACCAAAGCTTTAAACCAAATCCCAACCGGTATGAGATAAAAAAGAATCCAAATGGCAAATATTGCTCCCAATCCAATGGCAACAATGACAAATACCTGTGAATCACCCATGATTTTTAATCTTTACGTTTTACAATTATTTTATTATACTCGATTTTTTCCACAACAATATAAGTTTGCTGATCTATGAAATCCCCATTCGTGCTTACTTCATAAAACTCCCCATTGATCAGTGCTTTTCCCATGGGGGCCAGGCGTGACACGGTTTTTCCCGTATCGCCGGTCTTGATCAACTTGTGATCAATGACATTTACCTGGCTGTCGATCGCTGTTGAAAGTGCCAGTTTTCGCCATGTTTTTCCCCTGAGTGATAGCACAAGCGTAAGCACAGTCAATATAAATGTACCGGCAAGGACGAGGTGTCCCGCAAACATCCCATGACCGGCGTAAGATTGCCAGACACCAATGGCAATAAGAATGAACCCGATCACACCAGCAATCCCGACGCCGGGAATGATCAGGATTTCTAGAGCCAGGAATAAAAGGCCAATGATGATAAAAGTCGATATGAGTAACCAATGCATATTATTCAGGATATTGTAACTGTCAGGTCCCGGTTTAACATCTCATCGCATAAGGGCTTCAGGGAATCGAACGGCCCTGTTTTAATGCCGCATTTCCCATTAGAATGGGCGATCAAAGCACATTGCTCTGCCTGGAAGGCATCATGCCCGCATACTTCAATCAATGTCTCAATGACATATTCAAAAGTATTTACTTCATCGTTAAACAGGATCAGTTCTTTTTCACCTGAAGCAACCTCTTCACTTTTACCGGCCGGTTTTAATTTTTCCTTTACCATTAGGAAGATCGTTTAATCAGAATAAATGTAATTAAAAAACAACTTACTGAAAGCGCTAACGAAAGTAGTAAAAAAATAGCAATTTTGCATAGCATTATTTGTTTGATAAAAGACGATGGAATTTAAAGTATTCATAGAAAGCATTAAAAGAAAGCTGGACAAGCCCCTTCCGGGGGTTCCGTCACAGCTTAAAATGGCAAGTATGCGCCGGTTGATGAAGGACGGAAAAGTTGTTGTTCCTGCCGATGTAAGGAAGGGTGGTGTGCTGGCCTTATTTTACCCTTCAAATGGTAAGATTTATATGGTTTTCATCAAGAGAACGGAATATCCCGGTGTTCACAGCGGTCAGATCTCTTTTCCGGGAGGAGGCTGGGAACAAGGCGACCAGGATATAGTAGATACGGCTCTGCGTGAAGCTGAAGAAGAAATCGGGGTAAACAGAAATACTGTCGTTCCTATCGGAAAGCTTACCGACCTTTTCATTCCACCGAGCAATTTCCTTGTAACACCTATAGTGGGTTATACCAATGAGCGGCCTGATTTCAGGTCTGACCCGGATGAAGTCGACCGGATCCTGGAATTTCCACTGGAAGAATTGTTTGATGAATTAAATATTCAGGAACAGGATATTACGATCTTTCCCGCGATCAATTTAAAAGTTCCCTGTTTTTATGTAGATGGAAATGTGATATGGGGAGCTACCGCGATGATACTTAATGAACTGATCGATGTGATCAGGCTAGAATCCTGATTTCGTAGGTTATTTCTGCACCGAAACGCAATAACGCATTCACACCGCAATATCTTTCCCTGGAAAGGTTCACGGCTTTTTCAACTTTCTCCTGGTCAATATCCTTTCCTTTCAATTCATAAATAATGTGGATTTTATGGTAGTATTTAGGATGTTCTTCTGTCAGCTCACCTTCAACTGAAACATTGAAAAACTCAGGCTCTGCCCTCATTTTTCTCAGTATTGATATCACATCCATCCCGGTGCATCCGGCCAGGGAAACCAGGGTAAGCGGCTTTGGGCGGGGTCCGTTATTTTTGCCTCCCACCTCCGGCTCAGCATCCAACATAATCTTAAATCCATTCACATCCGCTTCAAAGGTCATATCCTTTTTCCAGGCACAGTCAATTTTAGTTTTCATTCTTTTCTTTTTTACAAAAGTAAATCATTTTCAGTTGGAAAGGTAGTCTTATTGGTTAAACCAGAACCCGTTAGGAATTATACCAACCAGGAAAGAATCGACCGGTGTGCCATCCAGGGCATTAAACCGGTATACCCATCCATTCTGGGCATAGTCGAGCGGATCAGTTGCAAAGATCATTTTAGTCACCTTATCATATCCCAGGCCATAAAACATTGTATTCCCGGAGATCAAAGGCTGAGTATTCAGTAATGAAGCAGACACGGGGAAACCGTTCCATCCCTTGCCAGAGCATAGGACCCAGATCTTACCATTAACATCCTTTTGAATTCCTGACGGCCGGTGGCCAACTTCGAGCAGCCCGAAGGGTTCTTCATCATTAGTCTGTATAATAGAAACCGTACTGTCAACTCCAAATCCACCTGAGTTTATTACAAACAACTGATCACCTGCCAGGATCATCTCATCAGGGCCGTTTCCGGTCTGAATGCTTGTTATGATGGAGTAATCCCTGAGGTTCATTACTTTAACCGTTGAATCCCAGCAGGAGACATATCCTTTATCTTCATCAAAACCAATAAAATAGCGTGGCAGGGTCAGGTTTTCTATTGTTGTGACCGATTTAAAATCATCGAGGTTTACCACTTCAATTTTATTGGAATTGTTAACCACGATAAATGCTTTATCCTGATGAACCGTCATTGACTGAACGATATTCCCAAGGGGCCGTCCGTTTGCCGTTTCAAACAGATCATGAGCCACCTCGAGGCCTTTCCCGGTTGAAAGCGCTGATGGATCCGCTCCCTGTCTGGAAAGGCCCTTCATTGATGATAAATACACTATTGGACCAGGCACCGGATGGATTATTATCATTGTTTTTATTGCAGCTAGACACAACAAATAAAAGAAAGAGGATTAGGATAATGAGGAGCTTTGTTTTCATAAGTTCTGAGTTCTGAGTTATTACGTTATTGTAGAGTCGTTGCATGCAACGACTCTACAAAAATCAATGTCTTCTGTATTCTGTATTCTAATTTTTAATTTTTAATGATTTTGACAACACAGCATCCAGGAGGAAATAAGCTGGTAAAGAGGTTGAGTTGTCTTTTGAAGAAAAAATTTCACCTGTATAATTCCCTTTCACTGTCAGGTTAAATCCCTTATAAACCGCTCCTGATTTTAAAATCAAGCGGTGCAAAGGGGTATAGATAAGTTGTTTCTTATAAGATGCATCAAGGTCAAAAAGCTTCTTTTCATTGGTTGATTTTGTATAAGAATAAGATTCTGCAAGGAAAAGGCTCACGGCATCAAGGCTGATCAATTGGTTCCCGGATATTTCAAAACCCCGGGACCAAACTTCCTGGGCATTTTCTACCGACCAGAAGCTGCCGCCCGGCAACCATAGGATCCAATTTTCAATAAGGGAATTAAAAGCCGTTACATTGAATTTTATTTCCAGGGAAGAAAATTGGTTTTCCAGCGAAATGCCGGCTTCCTCGTTCCAGCTTTCTTCCGGTTTAAGGTCAGGGTTACCACCTGGCTGCCAGAATCTTTCATTAAAGGTCGGAGTCCGGAAATTTCGTGAAACATTAAGTCTGCCAGAGATGAAACGCCAAATTTTGCCTGTAAGATGCGAAAACCGCTATATTTTCCTGGTTCCGCGGATGATCATAATAATCAAGATCGGCATATTCATAGGTAAATTGTGTACCTGCAAAAATAACTGAATGCTTAAAAACTTCCCAGGTACTTTCAAAGGAACCAGCCACAGATTGGCTTTGAATGGTGGAATAAACTGATGCCAGCGGGTCATCGTAAAGGGTGAATTCATTGAAATAGGCCAGTTTAGCCTCCAGATTATTCCTTTGATTGTAGTCCTTCCATAAAATCATCGTTCTCCAGGAATGGTCAACCTGGACGGCTTCTGAATTTTCTTCCGTGAGGGTTGGCGGAATATCCCGTCCTGCATACTGGAACCATACGCTTGCCATGATATATTGATCTTTTGGCAGCCGGAAGGCTATATCCTGTATGAACCCACCTTTGAAGATCGATGCATGTGGAAGATGTTCTTCCTTTCCCAGGAGGTTTTTATAAGAAAAGTCATTCGCAGTATTCAATAAGGAAAAAGCCGTCCGTGAGTAAATTTTATTCATGAATACCGTTCCGTTGCCTTCAAGGGCTATTGTCCCAAAGCTGCCGGCAGACAGACTTAACCTGAGGTCAGCTCCTGATTTTTCGAATACAGGTCTGCTTTCAAGGTGAATGCCTCCCCCGATCGAACCGCTGCCAAACATCGGGCTTGCGCCGCCATAAAGGATTGAAATATTGTTGAAAAAGCTGCCCTGGACTAAAGAAAGATCGATATACCCGATATTGGGTGGTGAAATCCGGATGCCATTCCACAGCAGGCCGGCATGATTGGCTGATGTTCCCCTGAAGGATAAGGTCGATAAAGTGCCTTGACCGTAGTTGCGGATGTATGAGGAAGTAAAACCGGTTATGAGTTCAGCTATAGATCCTGCAGGATATTCGGTCCGGGTAAGGCTGTCAAGTGTAAGTATTGCCTGGCCTTTAGCGAAACGGTTAATCCGGGAGGAGTATATGGTCACATCATTCAGATTGAGAATGGTATCAGGCGCCATATCCTGGGCAATAATGCCGGAGATGCATGCTGAAAAGATAATAATGCAGACTGCAATGCGCATGAGACAAACATTAAAGCATTTGCAAGTCATCCCGGGTAAAAAGTCTGAAAAAAGCGAAAAGTCACCAGTTCAGCCCAGCTTCTGACCCGGAAGCTTGTGAAAAAAATCTATGATGGCAGGTTTTCTGACTTACCCCATCAACCGGCAGCCTTCCCATTCCTTTGACAGGAACAGTGGCAATTGATTACCGTTGATAGTGACCTTTAAAGGCCAGGGCTTACAGCAGCGGGCACTGTCCAGGACTTACACCTGGTTCCCTATTATGTCCTGATCTCCGGCAGGAAATCAGGGACACCATTACAGCTTCAAATATACTCGCTTAAAACAGATCAAAACAAAAGTTGAAAAAAAAATATTCACCGCATTATGAACGATATTTTTATAAATTTATACCCTCAAATTAATAATAGGTTTGATCCGTAGAATTTAAAGGTTGTCTCCAGATGAAAAGAATTATCAGGTTATTGGTTATACTGCTGGTTATTAGTTCCCTGGCCGGGATTACATCCTCATGTGCCATTTTCAGCGATTCATCCCATGTGCAAAAGCTGACAACTTTCAAACACAAGAAACCCCTTCCCAAGAAATATATAATCAGCAACGGCAGCAAGCCGATTACCAAATAAAACATCTTAAAAGAGCTTTTTTTCGGCAGACAGAAATCTATTCCTCTGCCATGAAGGGATAGCGGTAATCGTCCGGCGGGTTAAAATTTTCCTTGATCGTCCTTGGTGAAACCCATCTCAGCAGGTTCAGAAATGAACCGGACTTGTCGTTTGTACCGGAAGCCCTTGCGCCTCCGAAAGGCTGCTGGCCCACTATGGCGCCTGTTGGCTTATCGTTGATGTAGAAATTCCCAGCGGCATTGACCAGCTTTCTTGTTGTATAATCTATTATAAAACGGTCCTGGGCAAAAATGGAACCTGTCAGGGCATAAGGCGACGTTTTGTCAAGAATATCGAGGGTTTCATCATACTGATCATCTTCATATACATAAACGGTCAGAATAGGTCCGAAAAGCTCCTCACACATGGTAATATAACGGGGATTGGGTGTAAGGATAACAGTAGGCTCAATGAAATACCCGACAGTCTTATCATAATGACCACCTGCAATGATCTCAGCATCAGGGTCATTCTTTGCCCGGTCGATAAATGAGGCCAGCTTATCAAAAGATCCTTCGTCGATGACCGCGTTGATGAAGTTCCGGAAATCCTCCACTCCGCCCATGCGGAATGACTTTAAGTCGGCAATCATCCTTTCGCGCACTTCTGGCCAGAGGCTTCGCGGGATATAAGCCCGAGAGGCAGCCGAGCATTTCTGGCCCTGGTATTCAAATGCCCCCCGTGTCAATGCAGTAACGACCGGTTTGACCTTTGCCGACGGGTGTACCATTACAAAGTCTTTTCCCCCGGTTTCTCCGACAATTTTCGGAAAAGTATTGTGAAGAGCAACGTTTTCCCCGATGGCTTTCCATATCTTATTAAAGACGGTATTGGAGCCTGTAAAATGAACCCCGACAAATTCGGGATGTGTTGACATGATCTTTCCACCCACGGGTCCGTCAACCATTATCATATTGATCACACCGTCAGGAAGACCGGCTTCCCGGAATATTTCCATCAGTACATTCGCTGAGTACATCTGTGTCCCGGCCGGTTTCCAAACGACCACATTTCCCATCAGGGCAGGAGCTGAAGGAAGGTTCCCGGCTATTGAAGTGAAATTAAACGGCGTGACCGCATAAACAAATCCTTCCAAAGGCCTCCACTCCATCTTGTTCCAAACACCATGAGAAGAAACAGGCTGCTCATTATAAATTTCTGCCATAAAATGGACATTGAACCGGAGGAAATCCGCCATTTCGCAGGTGGCATCGATCTCGGCCTGGTAAGCGTTTTTCGATTGGCCGAGCATGGTTGCAGCATTAAGCCTGGCCCTATAAGGTCCGCTGATGAGATCGGCGGCTTTAAGGAAAATGGCTGCCCGCTGGTCCCAGGTCAGCGACTGCCACTTCGGCCGGATTGCGAGTGCTGCATTGATTGCCTGCAAAACATGCTCACCGGTGCCTTTGTGGTAATGTCCAAGGATATGGCGATGATCATGGGGCGGACTTATTGCGATCTGTTCACCTGTGCGGACTGACTCACCGCCGATAAACATGGGAATATCAATTTGTCTGGAACGAAAATCGCCAATAGCTTCTTTAAGCGCTTTACGTTCAGGGGTTCCCGGAGCATAAGATAATATAGGCTCATTGAAAGGAACCGGTGATTTGAAAAATCCTTTAGACATGTGCAGAATTTTAAAATTTTTCCTTTGAAATTACTTTACTATTTTCATCATAAGTCAACCATATCCCGGCTTTTTGCCCTTTGATATAAGTTCCGCTTATATGGAGGGCACCCGTCTCATAATATTCATTGTAAGCTCCATTCAGGATATTCATCATATAGGATTTCTCTGTTTTAACTTTGCCATTGGTATAATAGGCGATTGAGGGCCCGTTAAATTTCCCTTCCTTATATTGGTATGATGCCACTTTAAGCCCTTTTGTATTGTACCAGGTTGTTATACTGTCCCGTTGGCCATCCTTATACCATGTCTCCTCCTGCAGGACACCTCCTTCATAATACATCTTGCACAAGCCATTCAGCTTGTTCTTTTTATAATTCCTCTCCCAGTTGAATTTGCCTGACCTGCCGTAAGATTTACTGACCCCATCCAGTTGATCATTAAGATAGGAAGCCTGGTTGATCAGACTTCCTTTACTGTCAATTTCAATCACCAGCCCGTTTTTCTTCCCGTCTTGATATTGTACGACTTTATTTAAAAGTCCTGACGGATAATAGGTCAGCCAGGTACCTACTTTTTTCCCTCCAGAATAATTTCCTTCAAGCCTGAGTTCTCCTGACTTTTCTACCGCATAACCATCTTTAGGGCGTGATAAACTGCTCTCCTGGCTACAGACGGTTTGAATGGCGGAGAGATAGAGAATGATTGGAATGATTAATAAAACTAATGTTTTCATAAGGTTTATTATTTTAGGGTGCCATAAAGGTCGAAATAATCCGCCCGGTCAATTTTTACCTGGTAAAAATTTCCGGTTTTCAAAGGTTCGGGCGAATCGATCAAAATCTCGTTGTCAACCTCCGGGGAATCAAATTCTGAGCGGCCGACATAGAGATCCCCTTCTTTCCGGTCGATCAGCACTTTAAATTCTCTGCCGACTTTTTCCTGGTTCTTTTCCATGGATATTTCCTGCTGGATTTCCATGATCTCTTCCATTCTTGCCCTTTTAACTTCATCAGGTACAGCATCATGAAGATAATATGCAGATGTTTTCTCCTCCGGGGAATACATAAACACGCCCAGCCGGTCGAAGCGCTGATCTTTCACAAATTCTTTAAGCTCTTCAAAATGGTCATCTGTCTCATAGGGATAACCGACAATGAGGGTAGTACGAATGGCAATTCCAGGATTTTTTTCGCGAAGGGTTTCCAACAGCCGGTAGGTTTTTGCTTTAGTAACGCCCCTGTTCATTGATCTGAGCAATGGATCGGAAATGTGCTGCAAAGGGATATCGAGATAATTGCAAATCTTTGGGTTATTCTTCATCACATCTGCAATTTCTACCGGGAAATCTGAAGGATAGGCGTAGTGCAACCGTATCCACTCTAAACCATCTATTTCGCAAAAGCTTTCCAGGAGACTGGCCAATTTTCTTTCCCGGTAAAGGTCGTAGCCGTAATAAGTCAAGTCCTGCGCAATGAGAATAATCTCCTTTACACCCCTGGCAGCTAAAAGGGATGCTTCATGGATCAGGTCCTCCATCGGCCTGGAAACGTGCTTCCCCCGGATCAGCGGGATTGCGCAGAAGGAACATTTTTTATTGCACCCTTCCGATATTTTCAGGTAAGCATAATGACCCGGAGTTGTCAGCAGGCGCTCCCCGATCAGTTCTTTCCTGTAATCAACCCCCAGATCTTTCAGGATTTCCGGCAGGTCATTCACCCCATAGAAACCATCGACTTCCAGCAATTCGGCCTCGAGTTCCTTCCGGTAACGCTGGGACAGGCATCCCATCACGAAAACTTTTCCCACATGCCCTGCTTTCTTTGCTTTCGCATAGCGAAGGATCATGTCGATTGATTCTTCCTTTGCATCGTTGATAAAACCGCAGGTATTCACTACCACCACGTCAGAGGGCTCATCCGACTCATGCACCACTTCAATATTTGCAGCCTGAAGCTGTCCCATCAATACCTCTGAATCCACAAGGTTTTTTGAGCACCCCAGGGTGATGATGTTGATTCTGTGACGTTGAATTGACTTCGTTTTCAATACTGGAAATTAGAAATTTGAAAATGGAAATTTGGAATTTGGTGTTTTGGATTTGTTTGGAATTTGGTGCTTGGGATTTGGAATTTTCAACTACTCTTTCTCTCCAAACAAACTATCGACAAATTCAAAGCGGTCGAATATCTGTAAATCGCCGATTTTCTCACCGATGCCAATATATTTCACCGGTATTTTAAACTGGTCGGAAATCCCGATGGCCACGCCGCCTTTGGCTGTACCGTCGAGTTTAGTCAGGGCCAGCGCATTCACTTCGGTTGCGGCAGTAAATTGTTTCGCTTGTTCGATGGCATTCTGGCCGGTGCTGGCATCAAGCACCAGCAGGACCTCGTGAGGAGCTTCGGGGATGACTTTCTGGATCACGCGTCTGATCTTGCTCAATTCATTCATCAGGTTGATCTTATTGTGTAACCGCCCTGCCGTATCGATGATGACCACGTCAGTCCCTCGGGCAATGGCTGATGTTACCGTATCGAAAGCCACTGCGGCGGGATCGGCATTCATTCCCTGGGAAATGATGGGAACGCCGGCCCTTTCAGCCCAGATGGTAAGTTGTTCGACGGCTGCTGCGCGGAAGGTGTCTGCTGCGCCAAGTACGACCGATTTACCGGCACCTTTGAACTGGTAAGCCAGTTTGCCGATCGTGGTCGTTTTACCGACACCATTCACCCCAACCACCATGATCACATAGGGTTTCGGTAAGTTATCGGAGGAGAAATCAAATTTTTCCTCTTTTACATTTTCCCGTAGCAACGCTGCGGTTTCCTCTTTCAGGACACGGTTCAATTCTTCCGTTCCGACGTATTTGTCCCGGGCCACCCGTTGCGTGATCCGCTCAATGATCCTGAGGGTGGTTTCCACGCCGACATCTGAAGTGACTAATATCTCTTCCAGGTTATCAAGCACTTCATCGTCAACGCTCGATTTGCCGGCAATAGCGCGCGAAATCCTGGAGAATACATTTTGCCGTGTTTTGTCAAGCCCTTTATCAAGGCTTTCTTTCTTCTCCTTTGAAAAAAATGAAAATATACCCATGGCGGAAGTCTAAAATGATATAAAAAAAGCTCTTCCGGCAGGAAAAGCTTTTCTGTACCGATTTGATGAACAATCAGTTATTTCTTTTCAACGACATTTTTAATCTGATCGTTGGGAACCATAGTTTCTTTGAAAACGTATGCCCCGGTTTTTGGTGATTTCACCATGCGGATCAGCTTCGAGAACTCTTTACCCTGTGCCTGAAGGGTTGCAATAACTTTCTTTGCCATAGCTAAAAACTATTTAATTTCTTTATGAACCGTCATCCGTTTCAGGATAGGATTAAACTTCTTAAGTTCTAATCTTTCCGGCGTATTTTTCTTGTTTTTGGTGGTTATATACCTGGAAGTACCCGGTTTGCCGCTGTTCTTATGTTCGGTGCACTCCATGATAACCTGTATCCTTTGATCTTTCGATTTCTTCGCCATTGTTAAATGCCTCTTTTAATTTTAGGGCTGCAAAGATATGATTATATTTCAAAATAACCTATAACTTTATCAAAATTTACCTGATATTTTGAATTGGACACCTTATATAAAAGGATTTTCAGCATTTCTGAAACTTGAAAAATCGCTTTCGGAGAACTCGATTGAAGCATACAACCGGGATGTTATAAAACTATTCCAGTATCTTGAGTCACATCAACTTGACCTGCAACCAGATGATATTAAACTGGCTCACTTACAGGACTTCCTCAAATGGATAAACCAGCTTGGCATGAGTGCACGGTCGCAGGCCAGGATCATTTCGGGATTGAGGACATTTTTCAAATACCTGCTGTTGGAAAATATAATCCGCACTAATCCTGCCGAGTTACTAGAATCACCCAGGACCGGGAGTACCCTGCCTGATACGCTTAATGTTGATGAGATCGGAAAGCTCTTCGATGCGATTGATTTGAGTTCCACGGAAGGGGAAAGAAATAAGACGATGCTCGAGTTTTTATACGGTTGCGGGTTACGGGTTAGCGAGATGACGAATTTGAAGATATCGGATGTAAGGTTCAATGACGGATTTATTTCCGTCATCGGGAAAGGGAATAAGCAACGGCTCGTGCCGGCTGGTGAAGGGGCGCTGCGGCAGCTGCAGACTTATATCCACCAGACACGAAGCCATATCAAAATCCAGAAAGGCCAGGAAGATTATATCTTTTTGAATAACAGGGGAAAGAAGCTCTCCCGGGTGATGGTATTTTATATCATTAAAAACCTGGCTGAAAAGGCGGGGATCAGGAAGACTATCAGCCCGCATACGTTCCGCCATTCATTTGCCACCCATCTCATCGAGGGCGGTGCCGACCTGAGAGCTGTGCAGGAAATGCTCGGCCATGCTTCCATCACCACAACCGAGATTTATACGCATCTTGACAGGGATTACCTGCGGAGCAATATTCTGCAGTTTCATCCGAGAAGCAGGGAGCAATAAGTTTCTGGTTTCTGGTTTCTGGTTTTATGCTTAATGACTCTTATATAACTTCTTTTTTCAAGCAGCTTCAAGTTGAGCGATTCTCTTCTTTAGTTGATTGATTTTCTTTTCTTTATATTTTTGTTGATAATCATCCAAGGCCTTGGGGTTAAAAGCTTC
>Ga0265292_1000337_pt1 | contig 74694 bp, 56 predicted proteins | sample Munlanlewell296A_FD_189080 | JGI IMG/M metagenome (GOLD analysis project Ga0265292, IMG submission 189080) | Leachate microbial communities from a municipal landfill in Southern Ontario, Canada - Leachate well 296A | ecosystem: Engineered > Solid waste > Landfill > Unclassified | place: Canada...
CATGTTTTTGAATTTTAATTGGTTAATAATCTAGAATTTCAAGTATTCTGATATTTTCAATTCCATGATAGTCACGTGGGATGTATTTTGTCATTATTCAATGATTTTAGAATAATTGAATGTAAATTTAAGGAGGCCAGTATCTTAAAACTGCCCGATTGAACCAACGGTAAGGTTTATTGTATGAAAGGCGGCTGAGGGATGGTCAGCGGTCGGCGGTCAGCGGTCTGCGGTCAACGGTCAGCGGTCAGCAATCAGCAGTTAACCTACTGTCAACTGTCAACTGTCAACTGAATCTTCGCCATAGCTGACCGGCAAGACAATCACCACACGGGTACCGGGATTGGGGCTGCCAGGTGAAAGGTCTGATATTTCAAGGGAGGTTTCAACTTTGAACTTTTTTCCCAGGATTATAATCCGCTTGCGCGTCATCTCCATGCTCAGGTGTAAATGGGTTTGATTATTTGTATTGTAAACCTTCGATTGTTTAATGCCAATGCCATTATCTTCCACGGTGATTTTTATCGTTTTCTCTGAAGCCATGGCAAACGAAATGCCGATCAAACCGTCTTTTTCCAATGATGAGACGCCATGAAGTATAGCATTCTCAACAAAGGGCTGGATGATCATGGATGGGATCTTAACGGCATCTTCTTCTACGCTTTCATCCAAATGGAACTGGTATTCAAATTTATTCTCCATCCTCAGGCGTTCCAGGTCCAGGTAATTCTTCAGACGGTCAATTTCCTCATCCAGACTGATCATCGCAGAATGGATCCCGCTGATATTCTGCCTGATCAGGCGGGCAAACTGCGACAGGTACAAGCCTGCCTCACCGGGTTTATTTTTAAGAAGATAGTTTTGAATCGACCCCAGTGAATTGAAAATAAAATGCGGATTCATCATCGATTGCAGGGCCTTCTGTTCCAGCACGATCAGCTGGTGGTCTGTTTCCCTGCGTTTTATCTTGTTATTTGCTATCCGGATGATGACCAGGACTATTGAGGCCATGATCAGTAAAATCACGATGGTTATAAACGCAGGATGTTGCCAGAATTCGGGTTTGATTATGATATCAAAAGCGAGAACATCGCTCCATGCAGTGTTAGGTTTGCCTACTTTTAGTTTGAAAACATATTTTCCAAAAGGCAACTCCTGGTAAGCGACGATATTACCTGTCCCGGACGACCATTCTTTATCGGCGCCCTCAAGCAGATACGAATATATGACTGGTGTCGATGAATAACTGATACTGCTGAACATGAATTTCAAACTTTTCCTGCCTTTCAGGTTAAGCTTGTTTTCAGTAAAATCAAACTGAATATCATTGACCAAAACGGATTGGATATAAGGGAGGGGTCTTTGAGGAACGATGTCATTTACCACTTCTTCAGGAATGACAGTCAGTCCATCATCGGAAGCAATATAGAGTGAATCATTACATAATAGTATCTTACGAATATTTTTAAAATTAATATCGATTAATTGCAGGTTAACAGGTTTATTCTCAATAACATTAAGCGGATTATCACAAATGTAGATATTACTGGAATTCGCCATGTACAAAGCCGGCTCATGATATGAAATGTTGCTTATGTTAAGACTGGCCGGGGTTGCAAACGCGGTGGTTAAATCATAGAATTCATGATCTTGAAATAAGTAGAGGCTATCGTTTTCGATATTAAATAATTCTGTTTGACTGTTAAGATTTAAATGCTGAGTAATGATCCTGTTATCGAAGCGTGACAATTCTGAGGCGTACAGGAAGGTGTCGTTTACCTGGATATAATTCTTTTTAGCATTGGCAATCAGTTCATCTTTACTGTTATAATAAGTGTTAGTAATCCTGGATCCGACATTATAATCCTTCTGCCAAACACCTGACTGATACTGACCGAAAAGTGTGTCAGGATCTATAAGATCGAAATTGAAATAGTTAAAGCAGTTGATCTTATCTTCCTTTTCATTCACAGTGATCCCGCTCATATATAATATTGATGTATCAGCAGAACTGAAATTCACCTTTTTCTTAACAGGGTCAGGTTTAATATTATGAAGACTATAATAGTATGAGTACTTTTCACCGATAATTAACTTATTGGTTTTCAGATGATAAATTGAATTAAATGAAGTGTTTGGCTCTTGAAAACCCAGGGTATACAAGCTGTCAGCCATCAAAAAATAAATCGTTCTGCCATTCGACAGCCACATCCCGTTCCATAGGCCCTGTGCCATCTCCTTGATGCCTTTATTCTGAAAGAGCTTGTTTTCAAAGTGACGATGGGTATTAAGATATGGGCTGATTTTATAGACGCCTTCTTCAGACGAGCTGACCCAGATGTTGCCCTCATGGTCCTGGATAAGTCCGTTGACCTGCCTTATATCAAGATGCTGTATTATTTTGCTTGATTTTATCTGTGGAACATTAGGCTCAGATTTAGGTTGCACAATTGAATCTTCTTTAAAACAATACAAGCCGTCATCGAATGTCCCTACCCAGTAATATCCATTGTTATCAACCAGGAGCGCATTTTGCCTGCTCATGGTATACCATAAATAGACAGAAGAAGGCAGGCGGATTAACTCATCAGAGTAATCATCTTTAAACTTCTTGATGTACTGGGTAAAAGCGAGGATATAAAAATATTCACCGCGGCTGCAAGATGCGCGCATGTATGACCGGTAATTATAATGGAGCAGGAGAGGGTCCTTGAACAATTCTTTCACCTGAAACAAACCCCACCTGGACCAGAAGAGGTATTCACCGGATGCCTTTTTTCTGATTTTATAAAGATTTGCCAGGATAAAATCCGGAAAAGAACTGGTATAATTTTTTGGATATGGCCCGATTGCTTTATTCCCTTCCTTATTAACAAGATTTTCAATTAGATACTCGCTTAATTTTTCAATATTTTTCACATGATTATTTGAATCCAATATATATACCTCGTACATCGGGTTATGGAAATAAATCGTCTTATCATCATCCTGAAAAAAATCGTGAAACGTCTCACTTGGTCTTAATGAATCAAGGAATGCTGCATTAGATGTGTTGTATATTTTATTATGATAATAAAAATTCAACGAACCTTCATAATTGATGATCCAGACCCTCCCAAACGAGTCTTCTTTGATTTTCGTGATCTTATTGGAATTCAGCCCGTCTTTTTTAGTAAATGTGGTAAAAGTCGATCCGTCATACATCACTGCTCCGGCATCTGTAGCAAACCAGATGAATTTTTGACTGTCCTGGAATATATTATTAATGCTATTGCAGGGTAGTCCGTCGAAGGTTGTATAATGATGGATATAAGGGTTCTGGGCCGGTGAATGCATCCCGGCTAAAAGTAAAATTGTAGTAAAAACAAACAGTTCTTTTCTCACGTCAGTTTATTGATTTCGAAAAGTGACTTACTGCTTCCCTGAATTCATTCAGCTTCCTCCTGGATATGCTCAGCCTGGTGCCATCCGTAAGCTCTGCAAAATTGCCTTCATAACTTGAGTACCCCTTCAGGTAATTCATGTTGATGATGGTTGATTTGTGAATCCTGAAAAAAAACGGATTTACCAGCAGTTTCTCGAACTCTCCCAGTGCCCGCGTGGCAACAATCTTATCCAGCCCCGACAAATGCAGGATCGTATAGTTGCTGTCGGCCTGCAGGTACATCAGGTCGGCAACCTTCACCATCCTGAACCCGAACTGCTCGGCAATAGTGATTTTCTCTATATGCTTATTTTCCGAATGAACCTGGTCATGCAGGTTGTCCAGTGATTCATGGTAAATGGTCCGGACTTCGGCTTTATTTTTCCTCAGCTCAAGGTATTGAACAGCCTTTGATACTGCTTCCCGAAGCTCCAGCGGGTTGACGGGCTTCAGCAAATAATCGATAGCGCTGGCTTTTAATGCGCGTAAAGCATATTCTTCGTAAGCCGTCACAAAAATGATCCCGTAATTCTCTTTCGGGATAGTGCGAAGAAAGGCAAAGCCATCTTCTTTAGGCATCGAAATGTCAAGAAAAATAAAATCAACCTCTTCTGTTTTTAAAAGCTCGCGCCCTTCACTTGCCGAGGCAGCGGATCCGCACAAATGGATCTCCGGACAATTTTTAGCCAGCATAATCCCCAGCGCCTCGCGGATGTTCCTTTCGTCATCAATGATGATCGCCCTGTATTCTTTCATGAAAACAAAGTTACCATCGTAAAGGTAATAATTCTGCAAGAATGCGTGAAATGCTGCCTTTATCTATTAAAAGGTATTTTTACCCGGATTAACGGGGGAAATTGTATTGCTGAAATAATTATTCCAGCCAATGATTGTATTTTTATTCGTAACTTAACCTGATATTTTAAAATCGTTAAAATTTTTAAAAGAAAATGGGTAAAAGCATTGATAATCTGTACTTTGACGCTTCCATTCAGGATAACCTGGCGGTGATTTCCTTTAAATCAGAGGCTTTTGAACTCATCTCGAGCCTGAACGACAGCCAGGTTATGATGGATTTTATCCGGGATGCCGACTATGAACCGTCTGTGAAAGGCCTGTTATTGCTTAACGAGCCCGGTTGCCTCGGCGAGCTGGCTTATGACCAGTTCATCAGGAGCATCCTGAAAGAGGATGATACGCTCGAAAGCAAGGATTACCCGGTTTTTTTGCAAAAAAATGTCAGGTTCCGGCAAATCAATATCCTGAATAAGTTTATCCGGTTCCTGTCCGGTTATCATAAGCTCGTTATTGTCGGTCTGGGATGTACGATGGTCACCCCATTCATGGGTGTAGCGCTCGTGGCCGATATGAGGCTGGCCAGCCCTTACGGGGTATTTTCCCTCGCGCACCGGAAATATGGCCTTCACCCAAGTGGTGCGATCCCATTCTTCCTGACCCATTACCTGGGACATTCCAAAGCAATCGAGATACAGCTTTCCGACCGGATCAGCGCTGAAGAGGCTTTCAGGCTGGGCCTGGTAAACCAGATCCTCCCTGCTGATGATTTTACCCAAAACTGTATCCGCTATATTCAGCCTTACCTCGATAATTACCGGTCAACCCTCAGCATGACCAAAAGGCTGAATAATTTCAAGCATCGCTGGCTGCAGGAATACCTGGATCATGAAAGCAGCCTGATGAACCTTTAAAAATTAATGTTGAATGTTGAATGTTGAATGTTGAATTAATAATAAAAATCAATTTGTGAAAAAAAATCCCGAAGTCAGGCTCCTGATAAAGATCCTGGCGATAATCGGATTCGTGATCCTGATCCTTCTGCTGGCCGGTTATGTTTTTATCAGGGTCAGGGCGCCGCAACTCCTCGAATTCAGCAAAGGGACTGCAGAATTGCGGATAACCGTCAAACTTGACAGTCTCGACGGGGCCAGGTTTATCACCGGCATGAACGGGTGTGAGAATCTTTTTTTGGAAGATAGTTCAGAGGGTGTTTATGTCTCATGCCTCGATGGCAATATCCATCACCTTGACACTGACTTGTCAGGAAAACTTGTCGTCCAAAAATCCTTCAAAGCAGGTAATGCTGTAACAGGATTGGCATTCGATAAGCAGGGTAACCTGGTTGCTGCCATTTGCAATAATTCCCTGAAAGAATGGCAGACCAAAGGGGGAAGTTTATACCGGGTTTCCCGGGACCTGGTTACAATGGAAAAGATATCCGGAGATTTTCCTTCCATGAACGGAATTTGTATTGACAGTGCCGGTAACCTGTATTTTACCAGCAGTAATTTCAATATTTTCCGGCCGGAAGGAACAATTTACCGCATGTTATATAAGGGTGACGGCTTGTTTCAGTCCCCGGAGCCTCTTATTCTGGATGTCGGGCTTGCTAATGGACTTTATTATGACTATTTCCAGGATAAGATATTCTTCAGCAATACCATGGGAGGGGTATATGAATTCACGCCGCAGGAAAACGTTCTGAAAGAAGTTTATCTTAAATTGAGGTTCATGGAGGCCTGTGATGACCTTTGCACGGACATCAGCGGTAATGTCTGGATGACCGATCCCGGGTATAGCACCATTAAAATGTTTAACCCCGGGACCAACCGCCTGGTCAGGTTTATAATAGAAGGGACCGGGCAGACTTCTTCCTGCCGGATCAGGTCGGAAGATGGCCGTGAGATGCTGTATATCACTGAACTTAAAGAAACCCACCAACCGATGTCAGGCAATTTTGACGGCAGGGGAGTGCTGGTGGTGCCGGCTCAGTCGCTGCTGAAACTCCTGGAACCGTTATTGATTAAATAAAATACAACGATCATGAAAATTACAGCTTTCATATTTTTCTTCGGAATTTTCTTATATCCGGCCTATACGCAGAATATTACCGCCTCGAAACCTGCCAGGCTCCAGGTTTATGCTTCTAAACAGGATGGAACACAGGTCATGATGACCAGCGAATACCTTTCTGTCGGTTATGATCAGTTGAAAATGACGGGACAATTGATGCTAAACACCCTGGTGACCGATGATGAGACCCTGAGAAATCTTTTAGATTCAACCCTTTTTGATAAAATCACGTTTTCGGGGATGATCCCTGAAGGACAATTTGCCTTTCAAAGTACGCTGAACACCAGGTTCAGTACCGAAACAGACCTGTTTTACGGCGATCAGCAAAGCAGGGTTCTGATCGATTTTGATGTCAGCAACCGGAATACATCACTGGCCAATACTTTTGATATAAACTGCACGGGAAGCATTTCACTGTTGAACGACCTGGGCATTACCCGTGACCTGGGACTGGATGATAAAGTGAGCTTCCAGTTTTTCCAGAATGTACAAACCAAGAATTATTGAACCGGATTGTTCCATTTTTGCCACCAAGGCACTAAAACACAAAAACGCACTAATGATATTGGTTTAATCATCATCTTTTAGTGATATTTAGTGAATTGGTGTTTTAGTGGCATTTTTATGTTTTTCAGATTGGATTAACAAATTGATAATAAGTACTTTAAAAAATAAAATCAAAAAAAATTAAAAAAAAGTTGAAATTGACCGGGTATATTTTTAAAAAAAGCCGATAAACATAATAGAATGGTACATTACACCCAATATGGAATCATCGAAGGCTTACGGCGCCGGGATAAAGATGTGTTGAAATATGTGTACAAGCAGTATTTTCCGATGGTGAGGTATTTCATTATCCGGAACCAGGGATCGGAAGAAGATGCGGAGGATATATTCCAGGAAGCCGTTGTTGCAGTCTATGAGAGGGTAAGGAAAAAAAGCCTTACCCTGGACTGTGCTTTTAAAACCTATTTTTATTCTGTTGTCCGCCACATGTGGCTTCAGTATCTTGACAGGAATAAGATCCACTATGAGTTCAGCGAAATGGATGAATTCCTGATGCTGGAGGATAAAGAGCTTTATGAGGATTTTCAGGCCAAGAAGGTGATTTTTCAGCGGCACTTTCTTGATCTGACTGAATTATGCCGGAAAGTCCTTTTGATGTTTGTCGAAAGGACCCCATTCGAAGAAATAGCTGCAACCCTCGGTTACAAAGGGCGGCAATATGCTATCAAGCGAAAATACGAATGCATGAAATCATTAATCAACCGGGTCATCCATGATCCCGAATATAAAAGATTATCCCAATGAACACAAAGTACATCAAGCAATTTGAGAAGTATTACAATGGTGAAATGGATCCTGAAGAAAAGGGATCATTTGAAGAGTCATTATCACAAAATCCGGAATTGAATGCGGACTATCAAGAGTATTTAAGCATCTATGAAGCCATCGGGGACCAGGAAACACTTGATCTTCGCGTTAAACTTAAAGAATTAAGGAACGAATGGAACAGAAACAGTAATGGGGCGGACTTTATCATGAACAGCAGGAACTGGCTCTGGCTGGCTGCTTTAATTACCGTCATCATTAGTTTTACGGTCATCGTTTCTTTATTGATAACAAAGGCAGATTGGAAGGACCAGACTGCATCCGAAATAAAATCAGTTGAAATTAATGACTTTAGCGCCTTAAACAGGGAACTGATCAAATTTAAGCAGAGGAAGACGAATTTCATGCTGGAGTCACCGAAAAATTCTGTTTTTCATAACAGGAAAGATCCTATTCTTTTCCAATGGACCGTCGATTCCACGAACCTGTTAATTCTTGATCTGATCGATTGGGAGGGGAAGATCGTTTTCTCTTCCGGAACGGCTGTTGTCAGTCCATATCTGGTGAAAAAGAAACTTCCGGAAGGTATTTTAGTTTACCGGTTCAGGTCCGAAACGGAATCATACTATTTAGGTTTTCTGTTACTGAAATAATAGAAAACCAAATCCCTCCTTTTAATTGAGCTTAGAGTTTCTCAAATAGTTATATTTTAATATTTAAAGCGTCTGAACGGTTTAAATAAATACACTCCGTTGCAGATAGTCATGCCCTTTATTTTGGGTATCATTTGTATGCTGTCAATCCGTCCGGAATTATCTGTCACTATACTCCTGTGGGTTTCGCTCGCATGTTTTCTTTGCCTTGTAATTTCTTACCAATTATTAAGGGAAAATTTCAGGTTACGTTGGGTTGCCGGGTTATTTTCCAATATATCACTCTTTGTTCTTGGGACCTGCCTGGTTTCCATCTCAGACCTCAAAAACCAGCCACCAAAGGAGGAAACTGCTGAACCTTTTTTTGAGGACGTTTTTCTCTGCAGGATTGATGAAAGCCCTGTTCAGAAATCAAGAACCAGCTTAGGAAATGCAGTGTTGATCGCAAAAATGGACAGCCTCAGGCATTGGTCTCCGATGAAGAGAAAAGCCCTGGTTTATTTTAAAGATGATTCACTCTGTAAATCATTGGCGTATGGAGATTTGATCCTGATATCGGGTGCCCTCCAAACAATAGCCGGGCCTCCGAACCCATATATGTTCAATTACAGGCAGTACCTTCATAACCGCCAGATCATATACCAGGTCTTCCTGAAACCAGGCCGGTGGCATCTTGTGGGCAAAGCAGTATCCAATCCGGTCAGGCGATGGGCTGAAAAATGCCGGGAAGAATTCCTGGAAACTTTCAGAAAATTTAAGGTCGAAGGGCAGGACTTTGCCCTGGTCTCTGCGTTATTGCTGGGCAGCAAGGACTTCCTGGAGAAAGACATCATTCAGGAATTCAGCCATGCCGGGGTGATACATGTGCTAAGTGTCTCCGGCCTGCATGTGGGTATCATGTATGTCGTCGCTGACAAAATGCTGTTTTTCCTGAAAAGAGGCCGGAAAAGCAGGAAGCTGCATCATATTCTCATCCAGGTCTGTATTTGGGCCTATGCTTTTATCACCGGCCTTCCATCTTCAGTAGTGAGAGCTGCTTTGATGTTCAGCCTGATTGCTGCCGGCAAGATGTTTAAAAGGAGTTCAGAGAGCTATAATATCCTCGCCGTTGCCGCATTTTTCCAGCTTTGGATTAATCCATACGAAATTACCCAGGTCGGGTTCCAACTTTCATACCTGGCTGTTCTCGGGATCTTTGCATTTTATAAACCGCTCAATGAGTTGATAAACCCTTTCAATAAACTATTTTCGTGGATTTGGTCAATCCTGGCTGTATCCATGGCGGCCCAGCTTGCTACTTTTCCGCTAGCCTGCCATTATTTCAACATGTTCCCTGTTTATTTCCTTATAACGAACCTCATCGTGGTTCCCCTGGCTGCAGTTGTTACTTACTTCGCTGTGTCTTTATTAGTGGTTGGTGCGGCAGGTCTGACCTTCGAATGGCTGGCCTGGCCGTTGAAATGGAGCCTTCGTTTCATGAGCGGATCGGTAGAACTTATACAATCATGGCCGGCTGCTGTCATTGAACCGGTCATCCTTTCCCCTGCACAGGTCATGTTAATATACGCAACTATTTTGGGCCTTTTTATATTCGGCGTGCTGGCATATCGCAGGGGTGCATTTATCATCTTAGGGTCTCTTCTATTATTCTCCATGCTATCTGGTAAATATCTTTATAAAAAGTTAAAAACCTCTGAAATCGCTGTTTACCAAGTCTCCGGGCATACTGCTATTGACCTGATTTATCAACGACAGACTTTTTTTATTTGCGACAGCCTTCTGTCAGCTGATACGGGCAAAATAGAATTTCAGATAAAACCCAACAGGATGAACCAGGGAATCAGGGATATTCAGGCTATTAAGGCCGAAAAGCAAAATCCCATGATGTTTCATGAAACATGGATAGATTACCCTTTTATATATTTTAGAGGAAAACGTATCGTGATGATCGACGATAACTGGAAAACTGGTCTGCCGTCGGAACTCATACCATGCGACCTGGCCATCTTTTCCGGGAATCCGCGGATCAGTCCCGAGGAGCTAAAAACGCAAATCGGCATTAAGAAGGTAATCATCGATAGTTCGGTCCCGTTTTACCGGGCTGACCAGCTAATGCAAATCTTTCAAAAAGAAGGTATTCCATGCCATTCCGTGAGGCATGCAGGTGCATTTGTTATGAGATGGTAAAATGTTTTACCTGGAAATGACCAGTTTCCGGCTTATTTTCCGACTGTTATTTTCCAGGGTTCCATAATAAACACCGCTCTGCAAATGAGATACATCCAGGGCAATTTGATGCGTCCCTGCATCCATCCATTTTTCAGTTATTGATTTAACCGACCTGCCATTCGCATCAACCAGCTGAAGTTTTGTTAGCCCGGCGTTCTCAAGGGAAAATTCGACCGTTGTGATACTATTGACCGGGTTCGGATGGAAAAGCAGATCTGTCTTTCCGGGTATGATAATACCGTCATTGATACCTACACCATTTACCATGACCTCCAGGTCATCGATAAACATGCCTTCTTCTTCTATATAACTATCACTTTTAAACCGGAATCGGATAATTACATTGGTTTCATTGATGTAATTGTCCAGGGGGTAGGTTTTCAGTTCCCAGGTATTCAGGTTGCCTGTATAGCTTGCCAATTGGTCCCAGTCTGTTCCATTGGTTGAAACTTCTAAGAACATATAATCATAATCGCTTTCTATCTGGTAACGGGTCCAGTAAGAAACCTGGGCAGAAGTAGCCCCCGTAAAATTCAGTGCCCTGAGGGTGCAGGGCGAGTCCATATCTGCCTGGTAATCACCGGCGGGGCTTTCAGTTAAAGCATTGCTTGATGAATGAAAAATCCCGCTTTGTAATCCCCATGAGTATGCCATGATCCAATAGGGGGCGCCAGTCTCAAAGTCATCGAAGAAAGGCAGGGAGATAGGAGGCATGGGGATGACCGTAACCAGGTTTGAGGGACCGGATTCTTCGCCGGAATTTAGGAAAACAGCAGTAACATAATAGGAGTAGGGTGTGCCGTTTTCTACTTCAGTATCGATATAAGCTGCTTCCACGGAGGTTGCATAAGGTGCCGGGTCGGCATTACGGAAAATATTGTAATGATCCACGCTGTCAACAGCATCCCATTCAAGGCTGACTTCCGAATCACCGGACATTGCAACCAGGTTAGTGGGGGCCTGGAGCTCATCGGCCATTGAGGCAACGCTGGCGATAGTGGCCTGGACGAATGTATCGTGCTGTTCAAAGTTATTCACACTTGGCCCGATGGTATCGCCGGAGGTGTGGATATAAGGGCTGTAATTCTGGGAGTCTTCAAAGGGGAAAATACCCTGGTAGCCGGCATTGTTGAAGGAAGTATGGTCGCTGTCGCCACCGGAAAGCGCACCGTTGAAAATCTGAAAGTCAGGCAGGTATATGGCACAGACATCTTTGTAGAATTGTTTCAGCTCATTTGCTGATACCGGGCCAATGATATCGGTATGAATCACATCACCCGGTTGCAGGTAACCAGCCATATCGATATTAAAATAGCCGAGGATATTCATGCCATTGCCCGCAGCTTCAGAGGCCCATGCTTCACTTCCGTAAAGGCCGTACTCTTCACCGCTCCAGGTTGCGAAGATAATGGACCGGTCGAACTGGTATTGGCTAAGGATACGGGCGGCTTCAAGAATTCCGGCAGTTCCGGTTGCATTGTCATCGGCGCCAGGCTCAGCGCTTCCGCCGGCATAAGAATCGTAATGCGCGCCCAGGACGACATATTCGTCAGGATATTTGGTGCCGGTAAGGGTGGCAATGACATTATCGCTGGCCGGACCGCCGGGCATTGAAAAGTCATGAAGTTCAGCATCGAGTCCGTAAGACTGAAATTTACTGAGTATCCAATTCTGGGCAAGTATACCGCCGGCTTTATAGGCATTTCGTGTCCCGTAATCCTGCAAGTGCTGAACGAACTGTTCCAGCGTGTCTGCATCCACCTGTGCGATCATAGTGAAAATGTCGTCCCTGGCATCCAGGCTGCCAGGTTTATAGTTGATTGTATTGGCGGGGAACCTGGCCGGGGCATTGGTAATTCGGATCATTCCCCCGTGAACGGCAGGATATAATTGCGCTGCGTTTTGCTCATCTGCGGAAACGATGAGGAAATCAATTCCCTGGTGGAGGATTTTTGCAGTTTGAGTTACTGTCAGAATATAATTGCCTTTTTCCTGAGGGTCAAAATAGAGGATGAAATAATAAATACCTGCATCGGTCCAGGCTTTTTCGTCAAGAACGATACAACCTGCAGGTAATTGGGCATCCGTGCTCCCAATGACAATGTCATCATTGTAAAAATGGATCGTGAGGTCTTTCCGGCTGAAAGCATCTTTGGTTTGTTCGAGTGAGCCGGTTGGGATCAGAACCAGTTGGGAAGCAATCGTGAACAGGCTGAACATCAGGCTGATCGTGAGTAGAGTAAATTTTTTCATGGTAGTGCTTTTAATGACTGGCAAAGGTAGGGAAAAAGAGAGTAGATGCCAGTATGTAATTGAAGATGGACGATTTTTTCCTTTCTGACCTCAATACAGCCCTTGTAACGGGCGAAACCAAAGATAATTTTGAAAGCATTAGGAAATATGATTTAAATCGTTTAATTTTAATGACTGAAAATAGCCGGGTTAGATGACATTCACCGATGGAAAGTTTCAGATTTGGTTTGCCAGGCGTTATGGTTTAAATAAATAAATTAAAAATTAGAAATTATGTCACTAATTACTGTTTTAATCGTTTTGATTATTGTCGGCGTTGTCTTATGGCTTATCAATGCCTACATTCCAATGGATCACAAAATAAAAACAATACTCAACATTGTTGTTGTTATTGTTGTAATCTTATGGCTCCTGCGCGCATTTGGAGTTTACGAATCTTTAAATCTGCGTTTGTAACGAGAATAGAGATATTACATCAGGCCCGGCTGGAACTTACAATCCATACCGAGTACTCGGGACAGAAATTTTTTTAGAAGAATAGCCGGTTTTGGCATTATTATGTTGTAATATCCTTTTTTCAAGGTTTTTGGTATAACCAATATAATAAGACCTATCAAGCAGACTTTATATGATATAAACCCGGAAAGGCATAATTAATAAAAAAAACCTCTGAAAAATCACTTCTTCAAAGGTGGGTTTTTTTTAGCGGACTGGACGGGACTCGAACCCGCGACCTCCTGCGTGACAGGCAGGCATTCTAACCAGCTGAACTACCAGTCCGTATTATAAGAACAATTAAGGGTGCAAAAGTAAAACATTTTCTGACATACCCAACCCGCAGGCTCATTTTTTATGTATAAGCCTTTGTATTCTTATTGTAATCCTTAGTGCCATTTGTGATTAATTGAAAATATCTAATTTTGGCAAAAATACCTGCAATGCCTGATAAAACTCCAATCAAAAAGGTGAATAAAAAAACAGCACGGAAGAAAATCAATTTGGTCCGGTTGCTCCTCATTTTCTTTGCAGTTATAATTGCATTGTCATTCCTTTTATTCAGCATTTTTACACCAAAAAGGAACAAACCAACTGCCAGTCAATCTTTCTTCAATTCAAAATCAGCTCCTTCATTCAGAAAAGATGGCAGCCTCTCTATTTTTCTGACTAAAAACCCTTCCCCAATTATACTTGATATTGAAATTGCTGATAATGATCAAGAACGGATGCGTGGACTGATGGATAGGCAAAATCTTCCCGACAATGCAGGTATGCTATTTGTCTTTTCTAATGATGAGCCAAGATCATTCTGGATGAAAAATACTTTTATATCCCTTGACATCATTTATATCAATTCCCGAAAAGAAATTGTCAGCATCCAAAAATATACACAGCCTAAATCAACTTATTCTATTCCTTCTGAAAAACCAGCTAGATATGTTCTGGAAGTCAATGCCGGGTTCACAGATAAATATGGAATAAAGCCGGGTGATAAAATCGATTACTTTTATTGAATTAATGCGGGTTAGAATGCCTGTCCCGAGTACCCGGAAAAATACTCGCCGATTTAATTGGACTTAAAACGCAAGGACAGGTGGGTGAAGGCATTGAAGCAGCAGAACAAGCATTACATAACGAATTAGACTTGAATATTGACAAGACAGGTTCGACCTACTCAATTGATAGACATATTAAGATTGAAAAAATAAAAAACACTTTATATCGAGCAGACAGAGCTGCAGTTCAATAGTGAAAGTAAAATAGCCAACCTATCGCCAATGCTAACAGCAAAGGAAATAAAATCAACAGCACAAGGTCTTGGTGCCGATCAATGCGGCATTGCCAATGCTGAGAGGTTTGATGGTGCGCCCGGCGGATTCCATCCCCGTGATATTTACGACAGGTGTAAATCCGTCGTGGTCTTTTTGAAACGGATGCCCACCGACGTCATCAATGCTGAAAATCCAGTGGTCTATACCCATACCGCCCACATTCTTTACAATATGCTTGACAAGATCGGAATGAACCTTTGCTTTGCCTTGGAGAAACAGGGCATCCGCGCCGTTCCCGTTCCAACGGATGTTCCATATCTTCACTGGGATGCTGAAAACAAGCACGGGATGGGCATCATTTCGCTCCGCCATAGCGCATACAACGCTGGGCTGGGGATTCTGGGCAGGAACACCCTTCTGATAAACAGGGAGTTGGGTAATCTTGTTTACATTGGGGCTGTTCTGATCGATGCTGCTGCTGAGCCCGACCCCATCGTGGATGATTTCGAATGCCCACCAAATTGCAGGCTATGCCTTGAAGCCTGCCCTGTGCAGGCGTTGGACGGTGTTACTGTAAGTCAGAAACGGTGCAGGGAGCATTCAACGTTTGAGCACCCAAGGGGCTGGGATATCTATACCTGCTCAAAATGCAGGCAGGTATGTTTATATAGTACTGATACGTTAATTTGAACGTTATAAATAAACTGCTATGAAAAAGATTATCGCTTACATCTGTTTCGCAATCATTGTAAATTCAATGGCTGCCCAAGAATCAAAGACCATCATCTTGAACCCGCCCGACACGACAAGGGGGTTGCCAGTTATGAAGGCTTTATCATTGCGGGCATCAAGTAGTGAATTTGATACCACCAGTTTGAGTCTTCAGGATATGTCCGACCTGTTATGGGCTGCAAACGGTATCAACCGACCTGAGATTGGAAAGCGTACAGCCCCGTCAGCGATGAATGCCCAAGATATTGATGTTTATGCCGTTATGAAATCTGGCGTTTATCTCTACAACGCAAATAAACATTGCCTTGATTTCAACATCGATGGGGATCATAGGGCTTTGGTGGCGGGAAAACAGGAGAATTTCGCACAAGCCCCGTTTATTTGTCTTTTAGTATCCGATATTTCAAGGTTCTCCCGTGGGGAAGACTCATTAAAATTGGTTTGGGCGGCAGAAGATGCTGGCATTGTATCTCAAAATATTTCAATTTTCTGCGCATCAGTCGGCTTTGCCACCAGACCACGGGCGACTATGGATCAGGAAAAACTACGGGAAATTCTTAAACTAAAAGATTCGCAATATTTGATGCTAAATAACCCCGTATCATATAAAAGAGATTAGCATAGCGACATTTACGACAGCCATAGGGAAGTTAATATCTTGGCTCCATCCTTCATCAAAACCCCTCTTAAAACGCATTAAAATGGGGCTAATTTGGCTCTTTACGGTCATATTTCCCCGCTGATATTAATATCACGGCATCATTTGGGCGAAAGGGGCGGCTTGCATTCTTATTTACCGTTTACGCGAATTAGCCCACACATTCATATTCCAGCGTTTAAACCTTGTAAAAAGTTTATGAATGATTGTTTCCAGAATGGGTTGGGAACCTACTCTCCCTTAACAATTTGTACTTTAATCTTGTTTCGTCTGCCTTGCTTTCATCCAATATATAAACAATCGTTTTGCCATCGTCAAGGATTACAGGAAATTTCCCCAGTGTTGACCCCATTAATAGTTTTGCATCGGGGATTTTCGATCGATTAAGTGCCAGATTCATCCTGTTTTCCCACTTGTCATTTTTCATCGTATGGATGTTTTATTAAAGAACATAAAATCAATTGTTTAATGTAAAAGGTACAAGGTACGGCTAATTTTAATCATTACTATGTTCATTGAAGTATTATTAATGAACGATGATGGGTTATTGCTTTCTTTATGCCAGTCAATGAGCCGTCAGACAGGCTTGACGGCCACATTGGGCACTACCGTCATCACCTATAGAATATCACCAGCCCCAGAACATTCTTGCGGCATTTCTTGCCGTAGAACTTATTTCGCATTTAACGGGCTATGGGGTTTTAATGGAACCCAGACCTTTTTACGAATTTTCAACTACATACCGCACAATATCATTTCATAAATAGTACTATATGCGGAGAAATAAGAATAGATTCTAAAAATTTGGGGGAAAGTCAATTACTTGGCTTTATTGGGTTTCAATGGCGAATGGACGTCTTTTATATTTTTTTTAACATCAGATGCTTTTTCTGGTTTCCATATCGAACGGACGTCTTTTATAATTTTTTTAACACCAGTAATGATTTTACTTGTTTTCTTTTCCATAATTAATAGATTTAAGTTAATAGGTCAAAAAGGAATTTTTTCTTCTTCAATCATTGTATTACAAATATAGTACAATTCAAAATAAAATATGTCTTTACCCAGAATATTATTCAGAGTTTGTTAATATATGTATAAACATATAAAAAGTCACCATCACAAAAATAAATATTACATCACACGAACAATGGCGGGGTGATGGCGGAACAACTTCTATGATATATTATTGAATTCCCGTTTTTTTGGTTGTAACTTTACATACGATCAAGACAAACCAAAAAATGCCACGCCTTACAAAAAACATACTCCGTTAATGATACAATTCTTTGCACACTTGCAGGGATAGAACATATCCAGTATTGGGCGATCACCGAAAACGATGATGATCTGATCCTTGAAACACAAGATTTGTGTGGCGCTACTGACATTTATAAAATTGAGTACGACAATTATCATTATGTTCTCTCAACAGATTATTTTTTCAGAACTTCCCGTTCGAACGTCATAGTAGCCGACATTAAATTGGTAAGTCCAAATACCACAATAACGCTTATAGGTTTTCAGTACAATGTTATCGACTCTATTCCCGCTTTGTACTTTAGGCTATTCGAAGGTGATAATCCGTGGGTTTTTTTCTTATACCGTCGCTAAACATTGCCACCAATTTCACAGATTACTAAACTTATTTACAAATATTCCCGTCGATAAAAATTTCACGGCGTTATTCGGCGGGGTAAAAAAGGAACCACCAACTTTTCCAACAAACCTTTGCATCTACCCTGTACCCCCAAATGCGCATCCACAAATGGCTCCCACAATACATTCTGGGGGCAAATTCCGGTAAAGAATCACGGTCAATAGTTCGATTCAAATAAGCAATTTAATTTGGATTTAAAACCTTATCCGGCAGGTATATATTTAATAAAAATGGCAGGAAACGGCCTCACTCCTGTTTCCATGAAATATATCCTGCACAAATAAAGTTTTTCCCCGCTTCCCCGCTTCCCTGTTTCCCTGCAAAATACCCGATATCATCCAGGTTAAAAATATTTAATGTTTGATGTCGGACTGATCGATTTTCCCCTCTAACTTTACGCCCCATATTGGCACAGAAAAAGGATCCGGAATTTACTTTTTTTGGACCATCCCTCAAAATCTAAATATAGTTTTATGCTGCTCAGTGAAGTTGCTATGACCGTTGCAGAAAGTTCCTCTGCAATACCTTCCATTGGCCCGGTAAGGGTTGAATTTATCCTGTTTGCCATCACTCTCATCTGCGTGGCGCTGTTCCATAAAAAAACCATGTATGTGGCGTTGACCGGCCTTGTTGCCGTTCTTATCTTTAAATTCGCTTTCGACCCCCAATTCAACCTGGTCCATCATATCACTGGCATTGCAGCCAGGGAAGGGGAATGGCGGATTTTGCTGAACCTGCTCGGCCTTTTATTCGGGTTTGCTATTCTCGCTAAAATTTTTGAAGAATCGAACGTCCCGAAAATTCTTCCAAAATTCCTGCCGGACGATTGGAAAGGTGGCCTGGTGCTTCTTTTCATGATAATGGTACTATCTTCTTTCCTCGACAATATTGCAGCAGCCATGATCGGAGGCACAATTGCCATGGTTGTTTTCAAAGGGAGGGTGCATATCGGGTACCTGGCGGCTATCGTGGCGGCCAGCAATGCAGGGGGAGCAGGCAGCGTCGTCGGAGACACCACGACGACCCTGATGTGGATCGATGGGGTCGAACCCGTGTGGGTCCTGCATGCATTTGTCGCATCGATCGCGGCTTTCTTCATTTTCGGCATTTTCGGCTCAATACAGCAGCATAAATTTCAACCTATTATCAGTGAAATAAATATCGGTGTCAAAGTTGACTGGTGGAAGATATTTATCGTCGCCATGATCCTCGCTGGAGCGATTATGACCAATTTCCTGCTTGACTTCCCTGCACTTGGCGTGTGGATTGCCATTTTGATTGGTAGCCTGTTCCGGAAAACTCCGTGGGGTGAGCTGAAAAAAGCCTGGATGGGAACAGTCTTCCTGATGTCATTGGTAACCATTGCTTCCCTCATGCCGGTTGAAGAGCTCCCTCCCGCCTCCTGGCAGAGCGCATTTATCCTGGGTTTTGTATCGGCAGTTTTTGATAACATACCTTTAACCAAACTATGCCTGGAACAGGGTGGATATGATTGGGGCATTCTGGCCTATACCGTAGGCTTTGGCGGGTCAATGATCTGGTTCGGATCTTCTGCAGGGGTGGCGCTGTCGAATATGTACCCTGAAGCTAAGAATACCGTAAACTATATAAAAGGTGGATGGCATGTTGCTGTGGCTTACGTGGTTGGCTTTTTAGCTGTGATGGGTATTCTCGGATGGCAGCCCCACACTCCTCATAAAAAAGGAAGAGATGCGGAAATCCCTGCTATGCAATACAATCCTGAAGAAAATTCCCACTCCGCTACCGGAAATCATTAAAAGGTTAGATTTAATTTTGAATTTTGAATTTCTTCATAAAGCCTCTTAAATCATGAGAAGGCTTAATACCAGGTTGCTCGTCTATATTTCGGGTCTGATCCTCCTGATCGAAAGCCTGTTTATGCTTGCCTGTACCCCTGTTTCCCTGATTTATTCCGGAGATGACTTTTGGGCTATTTTGCTGGCAGCATTGATTACCGGCTTCTCCGGCCTGATTCTATTCCTGGTTACAATGAAAACAGTCAGGAAAACCCCCGGAATCAGGGAAGGGTTTCTTGCAGTGAGCCTGACCTGGTTGCTGGCCTCACTGTTTGGCACATTGCCTTTCCTAATCAGCGGGGCGATTCCGAATTTCGCCGATGCCTGGTTTGAAACAGTATCCGGTTTCACTACAACGGGTGCTTCCATCCTTACTGACATTGATGTCGTATCAAAAGGGATACTTTTATGGAGAAGTCTTACCCATTGGATGGGCGGTATGGGAATTATCCTCATGGTGATCGTAATCCTTCCTTCACTGAAAGCCGGAGGTATTTACCTTTTCAGTGCAGAGGCTTCCAAGATAAGCTTTGAGGAGATCCGGCCCAGGGTTATTGATACAGCCAAGCGATTTGGCGTCATTTACATCATTCTTACCATGGCCGAAGTAATCCTGCTTACGATAGGTGGGATGCCTGTATTTGACAGTGTATGCCATTCATTTGCCACTATCGCGACCGGGGGGTTTGGCACGCAGAACGACAGCATAGCCGGCTATTCCAGCTATATACAGTATGTGATCATTGCATTTATGTTTTTGTCGGGGATCAATTTTACACTTCATTTCATGGTTTCTGTTGGTGATTTCAGAAAAGCGCTCAGGAATGAAGAACTGAGGTTTTATACCCAGATTATCCTGGCATTCACCCTGGTCATTTTCATTATTTTATATACACACGGCACTGGTTTGCACAAAGCCTTCCGTGATTCGCTCTTCCAGGTTGTTTCCATTATCACCTGCACGGGTTTTGCAACAGCCGATTACCTGCTATGGCCTGCAACCGGATGGTTTTTAATCTTTCTGGCCATGTTTGTCGGGGCATCTGCCGGATCAACAGGAGGAGGGATAAAAGTGATCCGGCACTTGCTGATGATAAAAAACCTGGCCATGGAAGTAAAGACTTTTCTTCACCCGAGGGTGATCTATGGTGTAAAATACCATGGAAGCATGATTTCAGGCGACCAGCTGCGGTCTGTCATTGCCTTCTATATCTGGTATCTTATTATATTCTTTTTCAGCTCTTTGCTCATGATGGTCATCGGTGTGGATTTCCTGACATCTATCGGAGGAGTGGCAACCAGTATGGGAGGAATTGGCCCGGGATTGGGTACAGTCGGACCAGCCAGTAATTTTTATCATCTGCCTATACTTGCCAAGTTTTTACTTACAATTGACATGATCATTGGCAGGCTGGAAATCTATGCTTTCCTGGTCCTGTTTTCACCGGCTTTCTGGAAAAGATGAAAAAATTAATTTTTTATTAACATTATTATTATAATTAATTTATGATATTTACATTCGTTCCTTTAAAATTTAGATTATGCTAAGAGGACTTTTGCCAAAGGAATACGCCTTCTTTGATTATTTTGATCAGTTGATCAGTACTGATAAACAGATTAGTATCCTGTTTTTATCCATGATGAACAATGAAGGGGGACGGGTTGAATTATCCAAGCAAATAAAAGATTTGGAGCGCAATGCTGACAAACTTTCCAGAAATTGTACGGATTTATTGCATAAAACTTTTATTACCCCAATTGACCGTAATGATATTTTTACTCTTGTCAAACGTCTTGACGATCTTGCAGACCAGATAAATGCTGCAGCATTCAGGATATCGGCATACAATGTGACCGATATCAGGTATGAAGCAGTGGAATTCTCAAAGATTATTCAAAGTTGTATTGAAGAACTTATTGTTGCCATAAGAGAGCTAAGAAAAATAAAAAATAAAAACCAAATACTTGAGTGTTGCAAAAGAGTTCATGACCTTGAAAATCAGGCAGATGAAATTCTTCGAAGTGCTGTTTCGCGGCTTTTTAAAGAAGGAGAAGTTTTACTATTGATTAAATGGAAAGAGATTTTTGAAAGACTTGAAAAAGCAGTGGATAAATGTGAAGACATTGCCGGTACAATTGAAAGTATTTTAATAGAACAGTCGTAATAATCTTATTTCCGATGGATCCATTATTACTCCCTGTTATTGCGATTGTTGCGGTTGCACTTATTTTTGATGTTATAAACGGATTTCATGATGCTGCCAATTCTATTGCAACGATTGTTTCTACCCGGGTATTATCTCCCCGATTAGCTGTTTTTTGGGCAGCATTTTTCAATTTTATAGCAATGTTTGTATTTGCTCCTAAAGTAGCAGATACTATTTCTAAAATTGTTATAATAGATTCAGCCGATTCCGCATTTCTATATGTCGTTTTTGCGGGTTTGCTGGGGGCTATTGTATGGGACCTGGTAACATGGTGGTTTGCAATCCCTACCAGTTCATCTCATGCTTTAATAGGTGGCTTGACAGGCGCCGGTTTAGCTTATAAAGGAGCGGAAATCATTCGATGGGAGAAGATTGTCCAGACGGCTTCGTTTATTCCTTTAGCACCACTCATTGGATTTGTAGGTGCATTTGGATTGATGATCGCTGTATACTGGATTTTCCGAAAGTGGGTACCAAAAAAAGTTGACGGGTTGTTCCGTAAAGGTCAATTTGTTTCAGCTGCCATGTATTCTCTCGGGCATGGAGGCAATGATGCTCAAAAAACGATGGGTGTAATTGTTGCCATATTAGTTGCAGCCGGGATGTTTAATCCTGATCGTCAACTTTCTATCTCGAGCTGGGATACATTATGGATTATTCTTTCTTGTCACCTGGCAATGGCTGTTGGTACAGCCTTAGGTGGGTGGAGAATAGTTAAAACTATGGGAATGAAACTCACAAAACTCAAACCTGTACATGGTTTTTGTGCTGAAACTGCCGGAGCTTTTACCATTTTTTTGGCAACTAAACTTGGCATTCCTATTTCAACCACACATACCATTGCCGGTTCTATTATTGGTGTTGGTTCTACCACAAATCTTGCAGGCATAAAATGGAAAATCGCTTTTCGTATCGTCATAGCTTGGGTACTGACTATTCCTGCTTCAGCATTAGTAGGCGCTTTATGTTTTTGGGCTATAAAACTTATGAGTTCTGAGTTCTGAGTTCCAGGATAGTAGTCATTAAGTAATCGTTAGGTTGTCATTTGTTGTCTTATTGACTGACTACTGCCTACTGCCAACTTCTGTCTACTACTCTTTAGTATTATTAAAAAGACTGGTATATCCTTTCATGATGCCACGGGCGGAACTGGCAATGAAGGTAAGTATCTCATCGCGCTCGGGTGTGGCCGGCACGTCGGCTTCAATAATATTCACGGCCTGGGAGACATTATAATTCTTCAGGTAGATGATACGGTAGATTTCCTGGATCTGGTTAATCTGCTCATTGGTAAACCCTCTTCTGCGGAGACCGATAGAATTGACACCCACATAGGAGAGGGGCTCACGTGCTGCTTTGGTATAAGGTGGAATATCTTTCCTGGCCATACCGCCGCCTGAAATCATGGAATGGGCCCCGATCTTTACAAACTGGTGTACAGCTGCCAATCCGCCAACGATAGCATAATCATCGATTTCTATGTGCCCGGCGAGGGTGGCTGCATTGGCGAGGATCACGTTATTGCCTATTACGCAATCATGTGCTACATGAACATAAGCCATCAACAGGCAGTTCTTTCCGATAACGGTTTTATAACTGGCTTTTGTACCGCGATTTACAGTGACAAATTCCCGGATAGTGGTATTATCACCTATATGAACGGTGGTTTCTTCCCCGTCGAATTTCAGATCCTGCGGGATGGCAGAAATTACTGCTCCCGGGAAGATCCTGCAATTTCTTCCGATCCTGGCCCCTTCCATAATGGTGGCATGATGGCCAATCCAGGTACCTTCTCCGATTTCGGTATTTTTTTCAATGGTAACAAATGGGTCGAGGATCACATTATTGGCTACTTTGGCCTGGGGATGAACATATGCTAACGGTTGGATCATTTCTTTGGATTTGCTATGTTATTGGTTCCTTTTTCCACGATTGAAGCCATTAGTACGGCCTCCATAACAATTTTATTACCAACATAGGCAACGCCTTCCATGTGGCAAATGCCCCTCCTGATTGGCCCGGCAAGTTTCAGGTCAAAAATCAGCGTATCACCGGGTACAACTTTTTGCCGGAATCTGACCTGGTCAATTTTAAGAAACAAAGTAGTGTAATCCTGCGGATTAGGGACGGTACTAAGGACCAATACACCGCCTGCCTGGGCCATGGCTTCCACCTGGAGCACGCCGGGCATCACCGGTTCATCAGGGAAATGACCTACAAAGAATGGCTCGTTCATCGTTACATTTTTCACTCCAACGACTCTGTTTTCAGTCATTTCGATGATTTTATCGATCAGGAGGAAAGGTGGCCGATGGGGCAGGATGCTCTTAATCTGGTTGATATCCAGGATCGGCGGTTTGTTCGGATCATACAATGGCGCTTGGCTCATTTTTCGGTCTTTATTAAGTTGTTGTCTGATCAGTCTTGCGAATTTTGCATTAGCGGTATGCCCGGGCCGACGGACAATGATATGTGCTTTCAATGGTTTCCCCAGCAGGGAAAGGTCCCCGACTACATCGAGCAGTTTATGACGGGCAGGTTCATTTTCAAAATGCAGTTCCAGGTTATTCAATATCCCTTCATTCAGCACTTTTACCGAAGGTTTTTTAAAAAGCTTGGCGAGCCGGTTAAGTTCTTCCTGGCTAACAGTCCTGTTAACAAAAACGATGGCATTATTAAGATCTCCGCCACGGATAAGCTCATTCTTCAGCAGGTATTCCAGTTCATGGAGGAATACAAATGTCCTGCAAATGGATATTTCATGACTGAAGTCTTCTATTTTTTCCATGATGGCATACTGTGAACCCAGGACTTTGGTTTCGAAGTTTATCATCGTCGTCACCTTGAACCGTGGGTAGGGCATAGCCACCATTTCGATCTTGTTTTCAGGCTCTTCGTAAAATACAGGGGTGCGTAATTCGAAATATTCACGCACTGCAGGTTGTTCCTGGATACCACATTGGTTAAGCGCTTCGATAAAATAACGGGAACTACCGTCCATAATAGGGGTTTCCGCCTGGTCAACTTCAATGATAAGGTTATCAATCCCGAGTCCTGCTATTGCAGCAAGAACATGCTCAACAGTCTGTATCTTGGCCCCGTTTTCTGCAATACTGGTGCCCCGTGCCGTATCTACAACGTTTTCGACAACAGCATTTATTTCCGGTCGTCCTTCCAGGTCAATACGGATGAACTTTTTGCCAAAATTGATCGGTGCCGGCCGGAAGGTCAAAGTTACCTCTTTACCGGTGTGTAATCCAACTCCGGTAAGGCTTCCAGGCCTTTTGACTGTTTTTTGGTTATCTAACATAATATCCTGCAAAGATACTAATTATCAGCTTACCAGGAATAAAGGTTTAAGGTTGGTTCAATCTTCTTTCCAATTGATCCAGCCTTTTAACGATTTCAGGGAGGTTTTTAAAGTGGACCAGCGCTCTCCTGTGAATGGAGATGTCAATGGCCGGGGACCCCATAAAAATTGATCCGTCTTTTAAATCACAGGATACACCAGATTGGGCGCCAATTTTGACATCATCGCCGATGGATAAATGACCGACAAAACCAACCTGTCCTGCAATCATGCAGTTTTTGCCTATCTTGGTTGAGCCGGAGATGCCGGTTTGTGCAGCAATGACAGTATTTTCCCCGATCTCTACGTTATGCGCTATCTGGATCAGGTTATCCAGTTTAGCTCCTTTACGGATAATGGTAGATCCAAGTGTAGCCCTGTCGATAGTGGTATTGGAACCAATCTCTACGTTATCCTCAATAATGACATTGCCGATCTGGGCAATCTTCTTATAGTTTTTATCCTGTTGAGGGGCAAAGCCAAAGCCATCAGCGCCTATCACTACACCGCCATGTATCGTGCATTCTTTACCGATAATATTATCAGAATAAACAACAACGCCGGCGAAAAGGGTCGAATCACTGCCTACTTTAACATTATCGCCCAAAAATACCTGGGGGAAGATCTTTGCATTATCTCCTATTACAACATGCTCTCCAATATATGCAAATTCACCGATATAAACATCCTTGCCGATAACGGCAGATTTTGCCACGAAGGATAACGATGAAACGCCTTTCTTTTCATTAATTATCTTGTTATATAATTCCAGCAACCTGGCAAATGCAGTATAAGCATCTTCAACACGGATCAGGGTCGAACGGATAGGCTGATCAGGTGAAAAATCCTTGTTGACAATGACAATCGATGCCCGGGTAGTATATATGTAGGGTGTATATTTTGGATTTGCCAGAAATGAAAGTGTTCCAGGTTCCCCTTCTTCGATTTTGGAAAGACGACTTATCGTAGCATCGGGGTTACCTTCAACAATACCTTCTATAACTTCTGCTATCTGGCTGGCTGAAAACTCCATGTCCATGTGTGCTGGATTTATATGAAAACAAACTTCTTAGCAGGAGCAAAAGTATTAAATTTATGCGTTTATTATAAAATCACTCCCCGATACAATAAAACCGGTTTATTTTCATTTCATTAGTACAAAAATAAATTTTCCGGGACACTTAAACGGTATAAATGGAAAAGATCAAGATTCTCTGGGTTGATGATGAAATAGAGATACTCAAGCCGCACATTATGTTCTTACAGCAAAAAGGATATGAGGTGGATACTTCAAACAATGGTGATGAAGGGCTTGAAATGATATTTAGCAGGCCTTATGATATAATTTTTTTAGATGAAAATATGCCAGGTCTTACAGGTATAGAAACATTGGAAAGAATAAAAACGAAATACCCTAACCTGCCTGTGGTCATGATCACTAAAAGTGAAGAGGAGTCGATCATGGAAGATGCCATTGGATCCAATATCGCCGACTTCCTGATCAAACCGGTTAAGCCGAACCAGATTCTCCTGAGCCTGAAAAAAAACCTGGAAAACAAAAAACTGGTCAGTGAAAAGACCTCATCTTCCTACCAGCAGGAATTCAGGAATATCAGCATGGACATCTCGAATAACCCTGATCACAAAGGCTGGGTCGATATATTCCGGAGCCTCACCCGTTGGGAACTGGAACTGGAAAAATCGAGCGATGAGAGCATGCAGGAGGTGCTTCAATTTCAGAAGAACGAAGCAAACCAGGTTTTCTCCAAATATGTTGAGAATAATTACCTCAATTGGGTCAATGGCAGGGTAAAAGATTACCCGGTTATGTCGCCCAATCTTTTCAAGGAAAAGATATTCCCTTTGATGGACAGTAATGAGTCCCTTTTTGTAATCCTCATTGATAATCTCCGATATGACCAGTGGAAAGCTATACAGCCTATCCTGGAAGAGTATTTCAGGGTTGAAAAAGAAGAAATTTATTATAGCATCCTGCCAACAACCACTCAATACGCCCGCAATGCCATTTTCGCCGGCCTAATGCCGCTTGAGATCGAACGAAAGTATCCCAAATACTGGACTTCTGAGGAGGAAGAAGGCACCAAGAACCAGTTTGAAGGAGAATTACTTGGAGAGCAATTAAAACGCCACGGCAAAGATGTCAAATATGCATACCAAAAGGTATTAAACCTGACTGCCGGGAGAAAACTTCTAGAGACAGTTCCCAATTTGATTAATAATAAGCTCACGGTGATCGTATACAATTTTGTCGATATGCTTTCCCATGCCCGCACAGAAATGGAAATCATCCGGGAACTGGCCGATGATGAAAAAGCATACCGCTCGCTGATGGTTTCCTGGTTCAACAATTCACCTTTATTTGACATCATTAAATACCTTGCGGAAAAAAAGATAAACCTGGTCATTACGACCGACCATGGTTCCGTTCGTTCGCAGGATCCTGTGAAGGTGGTGGGTGACCGAAATACTACGACAAACCTGCGGTATAAATCCGGCAAGAGCCTGAATTACAATTACAAGGAAGTTTTTGAGGTGCGGAATCCACACGATGCATTCCTTCCCAGGACTAATGTAAGTTCGACATATATTTTTTGCCGGAAGAACGATTTTTTCGCTTATCCGAACAACTACAACTATTACGTGAATTATTACCGTAATACTTTCCAGCATGGAGGCATTTCCCTGGAGGAGATCCTTGTGCCGGTGGCGTATCTGAAAGCGAAGTGAGACAATTTGCAAAATCAGCAAACTTGTATTAACTTTGATCTTTACGTTTTCTCTAATGAAAGATCTTGTTTTCCAGAATATTACTCTTTCGGAAGTGCCTGATATTGCACGTAAGATCCTTAATGAATATCCTGAAGAGCGGGTTTTTGCCTTATATGGTGACCTTGGGGCCGGAAAGACCACACTGATCAAAGCATTGTGCCATGTTCTCGGCGTAAACGATGACGTGACCAGCCCTTCTTTTGCGATTGTCAATGAATATGAAGCCGGAGGAATTGATTTGATTTATCATTTTGATTTTTACCGGATTAAAAAACTGGAAGAAGTTTTGGACATTGGTTATGAAGAATACCTGTACAGCGGTTATTATTGTTTTCTGGAATGGGCTGACAAGATAGAGGAACTTTTACCTGAGGCATACGTATACATAGCCATTACGAAAAACGAAAACGATGAAGGCCGGAAAATGATCATCACCGTTAAAAATTAGTCAAACACCAATCACATCCTGACATGGATCAGAATCAGAAAAGCTTCATCAAGTTTTCGCATTCCGAAAGCTTGATGCCCAAGGAAGAAATGCTGGAAGTGCAGCGGCAGAGGTGCCGGCTGACCATTGGAATTCCGAGAGAGATTGCTCACCAGGAGCGAAGGGTTGGCCTGGTACCGGAAGCCGTTAGCCTCCTGGTACAAAACGGACATACTGTTCTGATAGAGACGAATGCCGGCTCTGGAGCGAGGTTCCATGATCATGAATACAGTGAGGCCGGAGGTCAGATTGTTTATTCTGATAAGGAAGTATACCAGGGCGATATTATCCTGAAAGTTTCTCCCCCAACTGAGGAAGAGATAGAAATGATGATGGAGAAGCAGGTCATCTTTTCAGCTTTGAACCAGAGTAACCGTGAAGTTTCCTACTTCCGGAACCTCATCCGCAAAAAGGTCACTGCCTTTGCACATGAATACATACAGGATCAGTTCAGTTCTTTCCCCGTCAGGCGGACGATCAGTGAGATCGTGGGCAATGCATCCATTATGCTTGCCGCCCGGTACCTGAGCGATCCTGAATACGGAAAAGGTAATATGCTGGGCGGTTTTTCCGGTATCAGCCCGACGGAGGTGGTTATCATTGGCGCCGGAACTGTAGCAGAGAATGCTGCCCGCGTAGCTTTAGGGATGGGTGCTACAGTCAAGGTATTTGACGATTCTATTTACCGGTTACGCAGGCTCCAGGTGAATATCCAGAACCGCATTTTCACCTCTATTATCCAGCCCAAAGTGCTGATGAATGCACTGGTTACGGCAGATATCGTCATTGGCGCCATTCATAGCGTCCAGGGGCATACACCGGTGATCATCACTGAAGACATGGTAAAAAATATGAAACCTGGGGCAGTCATCATCGATGTCAGTATCGACCAGGGGGGATGTGTTGAAACCTCTCGCATTACCACCCATCAGAACCCGGTTTTTAAAAAATATGATATCATTCATTATTGTGTGCCCAATATTGCCTCCCAGGTACCACACACTGCTTCCTACGCGCTGAGTAATTTCTTTACACCGGTTATGCTGCGCATCGGTGAAGAAGGAGGGGTCGATAACCTGATCCGCCGTGACCGTGGCATTTGTAAGGGAGTTTATTTGTTTAAGGGAATCCTGACCAGGCAAAGCATAAGCGACTCTTTCAATCTGCCTTTCCAGGATATTGACTTGCTCCTGGCCGCTTTCGGTGGCTGACCCGGTATTATAAAATAAATCTTTGCATGTGAAACAACCTGCCAATATTAAAATTGAATCTTTAACCTATCCGGTTTATCTTGGTTTTAATCTATGGCGTGAAATTGATCAGGTCCTGCAACCCTTTCTGAATTCCGGGGGAATTTATATTCTTACAGACAATAACACACATAGCCATTGCCTGCCTGTTCTGAAAGATAATGTTCCCCTGTTGGCTGAACGACCTTTGTTTTCGATTTCACCAGGTGAGCGGTCTAAAGATTTATCAAGTCTTGAAAGAATATGGACCTGGCTGATGGAAGCCGGCGCCGGTCATAATTCATTGCTCATAAACCTCGGCGGTGGGGTGGTCAGCGACCTGGGTGGGTTTGCCGCAGCAACCTTTAACAGAGGGATGCATTATATCAATATTCCCACTTCGCTTATAGCACAGGTTGATGCTGCCATTGGCGGCAAGACCGGATTAAATATTTCAGGGATAAAAAACCAGGCCGGCCTTTTCTATGACCCGGCAGCGGTTTTTAGCATACCGGTGTTTCTTGAAACCCTGCCTGAAATTCATTTTAAATCAGGTTTTGCCGAGATCATCAAATGTGCCGCTCTTTCAGGTCATAAATTCTGGGAACTATTGAAAAAAGATGGCACCCCGGAGAATAAACATATCTTCCGCCTCATCTCCGAAACCGTTAACTTCAAATGCCGGATAGTTGCAGCAGATCCTTCAGACCGGTCCACCAGAAAAATGCTTAACTTTGGACATACGGTAGGGCATGCCCTGGAAAGCATCTCTAATATCCGGGGCGAGGATGAAATGTTGCATGGTCAGGCAGTCGCCACCGGGATGATATGTGAGGCTTATATTTCATATGAAATGGCAGGATTGGGCGCGGAAGAGCTGGACGAGATTTCAGCTGTGATCAAATCTTTTTTCGACTTAAAACCTTTAAGAGAAAATCTGTTTGACCAATTGGTAAAAATAATTAATTACGATAAGAAGAAAACCGACAATGGGATTGGGTTTTCCTTGCTTGAATGTTTGGGGAAACCTTCCCTGGGTATATTGGTTAATCATTCAAACCTCATCAATTCATTCGAATATCATAACAATATAATTCAACAGTGATAAGGATTACTAAAGCAAACCGAAGTTGTTTCGGTGAGATCAGGCTTCCCACATCTAAAAGCATATCAAATCGTTTGCTTATCCTCCAATTTTGCTATGGTCCGGCACTTAGTATCAAGAACCTTTCCCATGCCGATGATACCGTGCTCTTATCGTCATTACTTGATCTGATCAGGCAGTACCAGCTTCGTGGCGATACCGGCCTGCTCCGGGTCGATACCAAGAATGCAGGGTCTGTTTTGCGGTTCCTGTTGCCTTTGCTGACGGTTACACGTGGACATTATTTGTTAACAGGAAATGAACGTATGGTTCAAAGGCCGATCGGTGCCCTGGTGGACGCACTGCGTGAAACCGGTGCCGACATTGAATATCTCGATAGAGTCGGGTTTCCGCCATTACTTATCAGAGGAAGGACTATCAGTGGCAGAAGAATCACTTTGGATGCTTCTGTCAGCAGCCAGTTTCTCACAGCATTGCTTTTACTGGCACCTAAGCTTGAGGAAGGTTTAACCCTTGAATTGACCGGAAAACCGGTGTCATGGCCCTATGTGAAAATGACCACGGGGATACTTACGGAATTAAGCGTTCAGGTGATCGTGCAGGAAAATGCAATCCACGTTTATAATAAGCCGTCAATAAATAGGGAGATTGAAGTCGAACCCGACTGGAGCGCTGCATCATTCTGGTATTGCATGCTCTCCATGGCTGAGAAAGGAGAGGTTTTTTTCCCTGGATTGCGCAAGTCAGGCCGGCAGGGTGATCAGCAGGTAGCTACATTTTTCGGGCAACTGGGAGTGGACACCATTGAGGAAAAAGATGGCATCAGGATTATAAAGGGGAAACATGTACACGATAAATTCCAGGCTGATTTCAATGGTTTCCCTGATCTGGCCTTACCGGTGATTCTTGCCTGCGGCGTTGCAGGTGTAAATGGAATATTTACCGGCATGGACCGGCTGCGCATTAAGGAGTCTGACCGGATTGAGGCAATTACAGCCGGCCTTCATAAAACAGGCATTATCCTCCGGGAAGAGCCCTCCGGAACATGGGTGTTATCCGGTTTTTTGAAAGATCCTTTCGACCTGTTCACATCAGATTATGAGGATCACAGGGTAGCCATGACATTTGCCTGTCTCGCTTTGAAAGGTTTCGCAGTAAATCTTGAACATCCGGAAGTTGTCAGTAAGTCTTACCCGGGGTTCTGGAAAGACCTCGAATCCGTTGGCTTTACCTGCAGTATTTGATGTTGAAAAGATTTAAGCCAGCAACACCGATTATTTATAACTTTGCCTGATAAACCTGTCAGGTTTTTTTGATTATGATGACCGTCGACATTTTTATTCCCTGCTTTATTGATCAGATCTATCCGCAGACTGGTTTTAACATGATCAAAATATTGGAAAAATATGAGATCGATGTATATTATAATGAAAACCAGACTTGCTGCGGACAAATATCATTTAACAGCGGGTTTTGGGATGATGCCAAGGCAATTGGTGAGAAATTCATCCTCGAATTTAACCATAACCGCCCCGTAGTTGTACCATCAGCTTCCTGTGCAGGTTTTGTCAGAAATTATTACGGGGAACTTTTCCACAACACCGGGCTGCATCTTGAATTCAGGCAGCTACAGAAAAATATCATCGAGTTTACTGATTTTCTGGTCAATGAATTAAAGGTAACTGACCTGGGAGCAACTTTCGAGCATAGGGTTACCTATCATGATTCCTGTGCTGCCCTGAGGGAATATAAGCTTGGAAATGAACCCCGGATATTGCTTGAGAATGTAAAGGGGCTGGAGCTGGTTGAAATGAAAGATCGTGAAGTCTGTTGTGGTTTTGGCGGGACCTTTTCTGTCAAAAATGAACCCATTTCAACTGCTATGGCCCAGCAAAAAGTTCAGAATGCGCTTGACACCGGGGCTGAATATATCGTTTCCACGGATGCTTCGTGCCTTATTCATCTTGATGGGTTCATCCGCAAACATCAACTCCCGTTAAAAACCATTCATATCATTGATGTGCTTGCATCCGGCTGGTAAATGAAATTGTATTTACCTTTTTCATTCATTTTTTTTAATCTTTTTTAACTGGAAAATATCTACTTTTGATGGAGCATCTGACTCATTAACCTTTCTGCTTATGAAAGCTATCAATACTAAATTTATATATGCATTAGTCTTCATTTTTCACTTTTCACTCTTCACTCTTCACTCTTCACTTACTCACGCCCAGACGCCTACAGTACAGGATTGTATGGGAGCGATTCCCGTATGCCAGGATGTTTATGTTGAGGAAGACTCCTATTACGGAGATGGTAACTACCATAATGAAATATACAATAATCCAAATCCCCAGTGCGAATATGATTGTCCTGGGAGTTGCCTGGATGGGGAACAAAACAGTGTCTGGTATATTTTTACTGTCCAGGTGGCAGGCCAACTACGGCTCACTATCGACCCTATCATTGATGCTGACGATTACGATTGGGCTGTTTATGATCTTACTGAACTAAGATGTTCAGATATCTATTCCAAGTATAACCTGATGCAGAAGAGCTGTAATGCCTATGGTTCACTAACTTATAACGGCAATACGGGCATCAGCACGGCAAATGGAGGTACGTCCAATTGCAATCACTGTGGTGAGGCTGGTACCAGCAAATGGAATATAGACATGCCAGTTCTTGAAGGCAGGACTTATGTGCTCGTTGTTGAAAACTGGGGGAGTCCTGAGGGAGGTTATACCCTCGATTTCAGCGCTTCCACCGCCAGCATTTACGATAATGTAAGACCTTCGCTCCAGACTGTGCTTGCGGATGAAATCACTTGCGGCGACACGGAAATTATCGTCGAATTTTCTGAAAATGTGATGTGTGAGTCAGTTAATCCGACGGATTTTCTCTTGGCCGGTCCTGGCGGCCCTTACACCGTAATTGATGCACAGGGTGAGACCTGCCTGCTTGGTGGTGAAATGGAAAAGCGGTATACATTAATTATCGACCGGCCCATTAATTCCGATGGGGATTATTCCGTGCAACTGGTACCGTTGAATTTCGTCTATGATGCCTGTAATAATTTTGCCCTGGGGAATACCATCGTCTTTGCTGTTGACCTCGGTGCTCCCGTCATCAACGAATTTTCAATGGATATCCAACCGGCAACCTGCGGGTTGTCTAATGGCTCCATTACAGGATTACAAATTATAGGAACCCCGCCTTACAGTTATATATGGACTGATGAGTCGGGCGATACGGTCGGTACCCAGTTGGATCTTATCGATGTCCCCAGTGACAATTATTTCCTGAAGGTAAGCGATAACAACACGTGTGAATCGGATGGCGGGCCCTATTTTATAGATCAAACGGGCGAACCGCAGGTGGATGATGCGGGAATTCTGATCACTGGCGCCAATTACGGAGCTAACAACGGCCATATTACCGGCCTTGTGATTAGCGGCACCGAACCCCTGGTATTTCTATGGACTGACGAAAGCAATAATGCTATGGGTACTGACTCCGAACTGCATAATGTTTATTCGGGAAATTATTACCTGCTGGTTACCGACACTTATGGCTGTGATACACTTGCAGGCCCATATTTTGTGCAGCAGATCGGTGGTCCTATAGGGGTTCAGGCTGCATCGCATCCCCCCGTAATCTGTGCCGGTGAATCCTCACAACTTGTTGCTACCGGATTTGGAGGGACTGAACCTTATACCTACTCCTGGATATCCAACCCTCCTGGATTTACTTCTGACATTCAATCTCCTACGGTATTTCCTTTGGTAACAACTATTTATACCGTTACAATCAGTGATCCTTATAACAATGACGCCTCAGCTGCGGCAACGGTGAACGTAAACCCGCTTCCTGTTTCCAATGCCGGAACTGATCAGACCATCCCATATGGGACCAGTACGACCATATACGGCACGGTGACCGGAGGAAGCGGATCTTATGAATATTTCTGGGAACCGGCAAATATGGTTATTAGCCCGACAGCTCAAAACACGGCAACTAAAAACCTATACCAGACTACACTATTCAGGTTCAGGGCCATTGATGCCAATTCCGAATGTGTCAGCCTGTTTGATACTATTATTGTATCGCTTGAAGGAGGGCCACTTGGGGTCACTTTATCAGTACAGGATGATACGATATGTAAAGGTGAAACCACCGTAATTACAGCCTATGGTTTTGGCGGAGATCAAGGCAATTATACCTATACATGGTATTATGGAACAGACTTATTAAAAGTGGATAATAACCAGGTGTCAACGCTTGATATCAGCCCGCTGATCCCGGGAAATCATGTTTATACCGTTGAAATATTTGATGGATATAACACTTTGTCTTCAAATATCTCTGTATATGTTGCTCCCTCACCGATATTTTTCATTCTTGGCGGACCACAGATCATTGCCTGTCCGGCAGATACGGTTACCCTTGAACCCAACCATACTTTTCCCGGGGCTTCTTATTACTGGTCTAATGGCAGCACTGATGCATCTGTCCGTTTGGCGACAACCGGGATTGGTTTTACTGTCAAGACACTGTATTTGAAAATCACGAATAACGAAGGCTGCGAATATGCTGACAGTGTGACGGTAACCTTTGATTTCGCCGCATGCTTTGGAATAGAAGAATACAAGACTTATCCGACTGTTAAAGTCTATCCAAATCCTTCTGCGGGCCTTATCAATGTGGACCTGGAAGAAAGTGGAGGATTTTCTGAATTGCAGATCATAAATCCAATGGGCGCTGTTGTTTATAGAAATGACCTGGGGAATTTAATGCCGGGAAAATCTTTAATTGTTGCTGATCTATCAAAATACCCAAAAGGAGTTTATGTGCTAAGGGCTATTCATGATCGCTTTATTCACATTCAAAAAGTCGTGCTTAATTAACTTTTTTTTAGTGAGTGATTCAAATTCAATAACCTGATTTGATATTATTTATATCTTAGCCCGCTTGTTCAAAAACAGGACCATCATCAAAAAAAATACTTTTACTACAATGAGAATAGTCTTATTAATATTAATGTCGGTCATGTTCCTGGCTTCAAATGGCCAGTCTGATGCTGACAAACCGGTTAGCGGAAAGCTTCCGGGACTCCCTTTTGTTTTTGACCAGAAAGAGTTTGGTGACAGGTTTTCAGTTTTATATTATTCAGAAGATGATTATGATTATTATGTAATAGACCTGACAAAACTTGGCGACAGGTTTGAAAGGATCTATTTTATGAACCTTACTTATGAAGATTCAATGGTGGTTAATCTTAACCCTGATATTGAAAATGATCAGATTTGGTTTAAGGCCTTTTATCAATATAAAGAGGCAGAAATCACTTGCCTTTTTAAGGACTTAAAAGAAAAGGCAGATAAAGCCAACCAGGATATGACTGCAGGAGAGAAATCAGTATGGATGGGTAAATTCGACAAATTCAAAAAAAATAATGGCCATGAATAGAAAGATATTCCTGTTGCTGGGACTATCTCTCCTGGCAGTTGTCAAATTAAGCGGACAAGGCCTGCTCTGTGAAACTTCCGAACCTTTCTGTACAGGCTCTATTTATACTTTCCCCGCCGGCACAACAGGATCTGCTGAGTATGGCCCTTATTATTTTTGCCTGAGTACGCAGCCTGCACCTGCCTGGTACCATATGCTGATCGATAACCCGGGACCGATCACGATTTATATGTTCAGCACGCCGTTGGTAGATATTGATTTCATTTGCTGGGGGCCTTTCACTGATCCTTTTGCTCCCTGTCCTTATGGACTAACCGAATCCACGGTCGTTGATTGCAGCTATTCGCCTTACCCCACTGAGTACTGTGTTATCCCAAACGGTCAGACAGGCCAGTATTATATCCTTCTGATCACCAACTATTCCCAGGATCCCTGCGAAATCACTTTTTCACAAACCGGTGGAAGCGGGAGCACCGACTGTACTATTTTACCTCCCCCGGTGTCAAACAACGGACCTCTTTGTGTTGGGGAAACTTTGAATCTTTATGCTGAAACTGTTCCTGATGCTTCCTATTGGTGGAGCGGCCCGGCTGGCTTTCTTTCTGCCCAGCAAAATCCGGTGATCCCAAATGTGACTACCGCAAATGCAGGAGATTATTCTTGTATCATTACCGTTAATGGCCAGAGCAGCGACCCGGCGATTTCAACCGTGATCATTTACAATCTGCCTACAGCCTCACTTTTAAGCGCGGATACGACTGTATGCCCGGGTACCCCTGCTTATGCACTTATGCAATTCACGGGTTGGGGACCTTTCAAAGTCTATTACAATGATGGGTCGAATAATTTTGAAGCGACTAACCTTTATGGCCCTGTGGATACGATTTTTCTTTTTCCGACGGGTCTGACGACTTATACTTTCACCAAAGTAGAAGATATTCATTGTGAAAGGAACCTTATTTTTATGGATCTCATAGCAGAAACTTATCCGGCCACTTCCGGAACGTTAAGCGGGACAAATACTATTTGTGCGGGGGAATCGGCCGGGTTAACCTTTACCCTGGCAGGGTCGCCACCATGGAGTATTACATATACCGCCAACGGAGCCGATCCTCAGACAGTTGCCGCCAATTCATCGCCATATTTAGTTACGGTTTACCCGACCGCTACAACCACGTATGCCTTTACTTACCTCGAAGATATTAATTGTACAGGGCAAACCTCAGGCCAGGCAATAGTTACAGTGAACCCTTCTCCGACAACTAATGCCGGTACTGATCAGACTATTGCCTATGGAACAACTACTACGCTGAACGGACAGGCTTCAGGAGGGTCAGGTGATTACCAATATTCCTGGGAGCCGGCAGACAAACTCACAAATCCCAATATTCAGCAGCCAACAACCGTTAATCTTACCGAGTCTACCTTATTTACCCTTACCACTACTGACAATGTGGGAGGATGTTACGATACAGATGATATTTTGGTTACCATAACAGGAGGTCCTTTAGGTTGTTACCCTGCAGCATATCCGCCTGCCATTTGCGCCGGGGAGTCTTCTCAATTAATATCCCTGGCTTCAGGGGGATCCGGAAGCTATACATTCCTCTGGAGTTCAAATCCAGCCGGGTTCAGCTCAACCCTTCCCGACCCGGTGGTGACCCCAACGCAAAACACTACATACACCGTTTTAGTTAATGACGGATACAACGTGATTACTGGTAATGCTACTGTTAATGTCCATCAACTACCTGTCCCGGAGGCTGGTAACGATATCACCATTCCACATGGTACCACCACGGTCCTGCAGGGTTCCGCCACAAGCGGCAGCGGTTCTTATTCCTATCACTGGGAACCTGCCGATAAACTGGTGAATCCGGATATAGCCCAACCACACACTTTCAACCTGTTCGCCACAACTCTTTTTACCCTGTATGTGACTGATCTGACTTTTGGTTGCGAGGCAGCCGCTCCCGACCAGATGACTGTCATTATTTCGGGTGATGCCCTTGCAATTAATCCATCGGTTTCCGATGAGGACATATGCTTTGGCGAGTCGGCACAACTCTTTGCACTTGCCGGAGGCGGTTCAGGAACTTACACTTATAGCTGGGTTTCCAGCAATGGTTTTTCTTCTACAATACAAAACCCTGTAATTACACCCCAGATGCCAGGGGCTTTCATATACACCTGTACCGTCAATGATGGATTTAACTCTGTACAGGGCTCTGTAGCCATAAATGTCAGATCTGTCCCCTTTATTGACTTTGGTTTCGGGGACACTACTATTTGCGTTTATGACACAGTGGTGCTTGACGCCGGAAACCCCGGTTCAGAATACGTTTGGTCCAATGGTTCGACCGAAAGTTGGATCCTGGTGGCTACGACAGGTATTGGATTTGATATGCAAACCCATTCGGTTACCGTTACCAATCCTTCAGGATGCCAATTAGAAGCAACTGTTAATGTGATATTCGATTTTTCAGCCTGTAATGGTATTGAAGGAGATGAGACCGGGAAACTTTGCCGTATTTATCCAAACCCCGGAGATGGAACTTTACACCTTGTTTTCCAACCCGGTGTCAAAGAAGCTATAGTCAGCGCCAGCAATTTACTCGGGCAGAATATCTGTGGGCCATATCATTTTGATGGCCTGGATAAAAAAAGTGAAGTCATTATTAATATTGGGAATCAGCCTGAAGGGGTATATTTTATCCATATAAAAAACAATGTTTCGGTTTTATATACAACTAAATATATTTTAAGAAGATAATTTTGCCATGGCTTTCCGCCTGGTGGCCGGGTAAAGACTCATTTGCCCGGCTGATTATACGGAAAATGTTACCTTTGGCCATCCTAAAAACCCAACAATCATTCATTAAATTACAAATCCCAGCATGAATAAGAGCGTTTCCCGAAACTATTACTACTATTTAACAATTCTGGTACTGGCGGCATTCATTTTGATTGCTCCCGGGAATTTATTTTCTCAGGGTTATCTAAAAGCCGAGGTTCGTAATACTAACTGCACTGTTGCCAGCCACGAAGCAGACCGTTGGTTTTTCGGACAAAATGCCGGCCTGGATTTCAGGCCTCAGGATCCGGTACCTGACGTGACAAATTTTCTGATGAATATCCCGACCAGTCCTGCAGTAATGGCCGACAGCATGGGTAACATATTATTCTATACTGACGGAACTAAAGTCTGGGACCGGATGGGTGGTCTTATGCCCAACGGTTCCGGCCTGCACGGTTTTGTGGGCTATACGATGCCGGTTCTTATCGTTCCAAAGCCGGGAAGTGATAGTATATACTATATCTTTACGACACATCGCCCCAAGCAGAATCCCAGCGATCCACAGACTATTTACGGTTTCGAATATAATGAACTCAATCTGAACAGGAACGGTGGCCTGGGAGATATCACCAGGAAGAATAAGATACTGCTCCAACCCGAAGTTTCTTCGAAATTATCCGCGATCCAACATAGTAATGGAAAAGATTATTGGGTTGTGGCTCACAGGTTTAACTCAAATGAGTTTTACTCCTTCGCGGTCACCTCAAATGGGGTAGATACCACCAATTATGTCAGTAGTACTATTGGGACCGTTCATTCGGCACCCGGAGAAACTAATAATGGTATTGGTTTTATGAAAATCAGCCCGGACGGTTCCAAACTTGCCTTGGCCATCCACGGTTCAGATATTTATGAAATTTTCAACTTTGATGCATCTAATGGAAGAGTAACCGATGCCGTCACTTCTTCACAGGTTTTTAATGAAGCCTATGGCATAGAATTCTCATCCGATTCAAGGTATTTATATGCAACCACTACGTCCACGAGCCTTCCACAGCCGAACTTTACACCGCCATCCTACCTGTTCCAGTTCGATGTAAGCTTGGGAAACGCCATCTTCAATAATTATGATACTATAGCTTCTGATACACTTGGAAGTTATTTCGGAGGAATCCAATTGGGAACCGACGGTAGGATTTATGTGTCCAGGTCACCTAATGGTTCCGCTGCATTAGCGGTGATTCAAAATCCTAAAAGACCTGGCACGACCTGTAATTTCACAGCAAATGCAATGGACCTGCAGGGAAAAAGAAGCCGCTTCGGCTTTCCGAATTTCATGCAATCCTATTTCGACCTGCCACACTTTGATGTGGAAAATATTTGTTTTGCCGACACAACCATTTTCACCCTGCAGAATAATTCGAATATTGGTAATGTCTCCTGGCAGTTTGGTGATCCTGCCAGTAGCTCTAATTCTTCAACAGCAGTCCAGCCGGATCATGTTTTCTCCGGCCCCGGTTCCTATACCGTGCAGGTTACGGAGACCTATAACGGCGTAACATACGGTCCATATTTTGAATCAGTGGTTGTCAATGAATTACCTTCTGTCAACATCGGCGATACGGTATATATGTACCCCGGTTCCCCGATCCTGCTTAATGCTGGCGAAGGATATGCCTCATACGAGTGGTCAACCGGCGAGAATACCCAGGTGGTGAAAATCAATGAGTCCGGGACTTATTGGGTAACTGTACAAAATGCACTTTGCTGTTATAATATCGACACAGTCCTCGTAATCTACTTCGATGTAATTGTACCCAATGCTTTCCGCCCTGGGGGAGTCAATAATGTTTTCAAAGCTTATGCATCTTCCCTGGAAGCTGTTGAGAACTTCACGATGTACATATACAACCGATGGGGCCAGCAGATCTACGTGAGCAACGATATCACACAGGGTTGGGATGGTAAAATAAATGGCAAGGATGCTCCTGGTGATGTCTATGTATGGTTGATTAATTATGATGTAGAAAGAGAAGGAAAAACAGAACGGATTGCTTATAAAGGAAATGTGATCCTTTTGAGATGAGATGGATAAGAAGTATTACATTACCATAGCCGAAGAACTAAATGTATCCACCGGGCAGGTTATCAATACTGCAGCCTTATTGGAAAGCGGTGCGACCGTACCTTTCATAGCCAGATACCGCAAAGAGCTTACCGGCAGCCTTGATGAGGTGGCCATCACCCATATACGTGACCGGCTGAAACAATTGCAGGAACTGGATAAACGCCGGGATGCGATTCTCAAAAGCATTGAAGAACAAGGCATGCTTACCGACCAGCTCCGGGAACAACTGATGGAAGCCCTTACAATGACCGAACTTGAGGATCTTTACCTGCCATATAAGCCAAAGAAAAGGACGCGTGCTGCCATAGCACGTGAAAAAGGACTGGAACCACTGGCCAGGATCATTATGGCCAAACGGGAGCCTGATCTTTACCGTAAGGCGGGTTTATTCATTAATCCTGAGAAAGGCGTGGCCAATGAAGAAGATGCACTGGCAGGTGCAAGGGATATCATTGCAGAATGGATTAACGAAAACAGATATGCAAGGGTAAGGATCCGTAAATTATTTTACAGGGATGGGGTGATATCATCTCATGTTATCAAAGGCAAAGAACTTGAAGGGATCAATTATCAGAATTATTATGAATGGCAGGAACCGGTAATGAAAGCCCCTTCACACCGTTATCTTGCCATGATGAGGGGAGAGGCTGAAGGATTTTTGCGGAACAGTATTCAGCCCCCGAAAGAAAAAGCAATCATTGAGCTGGAAGATATTTTCCTTAAAAATAGTACCGAAGACTGTGCGGAACAAATCCGTGAAGCTATTTATGACTCTTATTCCCGGCTTCTTCAGTCTTCCATGGAAACCGGGATTAAGGCTGCTGCCAAAGAGAAGGCAGATCATCATGCCATCATGGTATTTACCGATAACCTCAAGCAGTTGTTAATGCTGCCTCCACTCGGTCAGAAAAATGTTTTGGCAATAGATCCGGGCTTTCGAACAGGATGTAAAATAGTTTGCCTGGATAAGCAAGGTAACCTGCTGCACAATGAAACTATCTATCCTCATCCCCCGGAAAACCAGGTCAGACTGGCAGAAAAAAAGATCCTGAGCCTGATCGATGCCTATAAAATTGAAGCCATTGCCATTGGCAACGGGACAGCCGGTCGCGAGACCGAGCGTTTTGTCCGCAATATCCGGTTTGACAAGGATCTGATAGCAGTTATGGTCAATGAAAGCGGCGCATCAGTTTACTCTGCTTCAAAAATTGCCCGGGAGGAGTTTCCGGAATATGACGTAACCGTGAGAGGTGCTGTTTCCATTGGGCGCAGGCTCATGGACCCCCTTGCCGAACTGGTCAAAATCGACCCGAAATCGATAGGTGTGGGGCAATACCAGCACGATGTGAACCAGAACGCCCTGCAGCAGAGCCTTGAAGATACTGTGACCATTTGTGTCAACCAGGTAGGCGTTGAAGTTAATACGGCCAGTAAAGAGCTGCTGTCATTTGTCTCAGGTGTTGGCCCGGCGTTAGCGCAGAATATTGTCAATTTTCGCAAGAAAAACGGACCTTTCACTTCAAGGGAGGAATTTAAAAAAGTTACAAGGTTCGGTGATAAAGCATTCGAGCAGGCCGCAGGTTTTCTGAGGATCAGAAATGCCCCTAACCCGCTCGACAGGAGCGCGGTGCACCCGGAAAGCTACCACGTAGTTTATAAAATGGCAAAACAGGCTCAGATTACCGTGGAAGAATTGATAATAAATGAAGAAGCACGGAACATAATAAACCTGGCAGATTACGTTAATGATAAAACAGGGCTTCCAACCCTTAACGATATCATGCAGGAACTAGCCAAACCCGGACGCGACCCCAGGGAAAAATTCGACCTGTTCGAATTTGCAAAAGGGGTCAATGGAATTGAAGACTTGATACCCGGGATGGTGCTTCCGGGAATCGTAACAAATATTACCGCTTTTGGAGCTTTTATTGATATCGGGGTGCACCAGGACGGATTGGTTCATGTCAGCCAGATGGCTGATAAGTTTGTCCGGGACCCAAAAGAGATCGTCAAAATAAATCAGAAAGTGCAGGTAAGGGTGCTTGAAGTGGATAAAGAGAGGAGAAGGATCAACCTGTCGATGAAAGAAGTGAAAAGTGAAAAGTGAAAAATGAACTGAAATATCTTTTAATAGTTTCCCTGCTCTTAGCCCTAAGCTCTCCGCTCTCTGCCCAGCGGTTCAAAGGTGCGGTGATGGGTGGAATGAATCTTTCACAGGTCGATGGTGATGAAGTTTATGGATATAAAAGGGTCGGCGGGCATTTTGGGCTGGCTGCCATTCTCCCGATTAAAAAGTGGGACATCACACTGGAAACGATTTTTAACCAGAAAGGAGCAAGAGAAAAACAGCAGTATACCTTATATGATTCTACTGAAAATCTTAAATATACAGGTGAATATAATTTGAGACTTAATTATGTCGAAGTGCCTTTGATGGCCCATTATACAGATAGGGAACGTTATACAGCCGGATTAGGATTTTCATATGGGCGACTTGTTTCTAGTTCAGAAATAGAACATGGAGATTTAATTCCTCCTTATTCAGATACTGTTGAATTTAATAAAAACGATTTCAATATTCTTGTTGATTTACAAATTAGGGTGTGGAAACAATTAAAGTTTAATATCCGTTTTGCTTATTCATTGATACCGATTAGAGAAAGAACATTTTATGATATCTTTTATAAAACTGATCCGCCCTGGACACGCAAACAATATAACAACATGTTGACATTCCGGCTGGTTTATGTTATTAATGAAAAAGTTCCGGAACGGAAGGTAAAACAGTGAAACAGTGAAACAGTGAAACAGTGAAACGGTGGAACGGTGAAACAATATCGAGATTTTTATACCACTAACCACTAACCACTAACCTCCCTGTACCGAAAGCACCCAACGACATGATCGTTCACCATACCTGCAGCCTGCATAAAAGCATAACAAATTGTTGATCCGACAAATTTAAATCCTCTTTTAGTCAGGTCTTTACTCATAATATCCGAAATTCCGGTCTTTGCAGGTAATTCAGAAAGAGATTGCCACGAATTCATTAATGGTTGAAAATTTACAAATGACCAGATATATTTATCAAATGACCCGAATTCTTTTTGCACTTCACGGATCCTTGATCCAGGCACAGCGCGGTTTTTCATCGTTGATGGTCATTGGTTAGTGGTTATTTGTTATTGGTCATTGGTTGTAAATAGGTAGTTGTAGGGTTCACCGGCCGGTGAACCCTACAGGCGAATCTACTGTCAACTGCCAACTGCCTACTTCCTGAATTTCCTGCATTCATCCAGGAACTTCACTGCTATCGGCCCGGATAGCGGATCTCCCGGCTCCATTCTCTCCGGGTGCCACTGAACGCCAAGTAAAAAACTTTTTCCTGCCGGGTTCTTCCATTCTTCGGCTTCTACCAATCCGTCTGTCGTGAAGGCAACGGCTTTTAACGGCAATGCCACCTGGTCTGCAGCCTGGTGATGGTTGCTGGTGACTTCCCCGGTGGTAATTCCTGATATTTCATAGAGCAAAGAACCCGTATCAATAGTAACCGTGTGGAAGCAACTCAGATAATCTTCACATTGATGGATAACTGAGGTGTCGAAATCAGAGGGGATATCTACAATTAGACTACCACTCAGGGCAACGTTGAGCATCTGGTGGCCACGGCAGATTCCCAGGATAGGCATGCCCCATGCCACTGCTGAATCGATCAGCGTCATTTCAAGCAGGTCAAGATGATGGTCGATAGGCCAGCATCTCACGGTATCATAAGCTTTACCATAAAGACCCGGGTTAATGTCGGTGCCGCCGGTTAGCAGCAGCCCTGAACATCCTTTGAATAATTTCAATGCCGAATCCAGGGGCATAGCATACATATCCTGGCAAATAACCGTCGAATCAACAGATCGGATCCAATTATAATAGTTCGCATATGACGTATCCGGGCTCCCTTTGGATAAGGCAATCCGCAATGGGGCTTTATCCTGCTGCCCACATCCCTGGAAAAGGAGAATAAATATACATGCCAGGGAAATTGTGATGATGGTTTTCATGGTAAAAAGTTTTGGTTTCAAAATTCCGATGTTCCAGAGTTCTGAGTTCTGTATTCTGTTTTCTTCAACTTTGCCCTTTGCCCTTTGAACTTTGAACTTTAAAGCGCTAGCTTTAAATAAAGTGCCGGGGTCAGTGGAATAGATTCTGAATATATATTGATGTAATTTGTCTGATTTGTGGCGACTCTTTCAAAATTGGCATATTTGATATTCTGCGTGTTCAATACATTCAAAACTGAAAGCCCGATCTCACCTTTCAGTTTCCTGTCGAGAAATTTATATATGAAAGCTAAATCAAGCCGGCTATAAGTCAGGTTATCCTGTTCCTCAGAGAGTAATGAAGGAGATGAAGGGAAACCTGATCCGAGAACATAATCGGCTGATATGTAAAATGGATCCAGGTTCACCAGTGTAGCCAACTTGAGTTCGTGCCGCTGGTCCTGAGGTGCCCGCCTGTATGCATCATTTTTGAAATATTCAAAAAGTTCCTCTGTCCGGCTAAGTGAATAGGCTACCCAGGCAGAGTGTCCGCGGTAATCTTTCTTGATCATCACATCGATCCCATAACTGCGCCCTTTACCCTCGTAAATGCCTTCAATCCCCAGATGTGCATTTTTTACATACCTGGTCAGGCCGGTAACATTCTTAAAATATCCTTCAAGACTGACTGTGAAGTCATTATGAAAATATGATGTTCCCAGGACAAAGTGGTTTGCAAGAAGGACCGGGATACTTTCGTTGTCACAGACCGCCCATATATAGCGATAATTCCCCTGATCATCCAGCACTGAGCTTTTCGTAATGAACTGATCGTAAATACCCCAGGCTGCATTGATCTTCCAGGACTCACCTGCCTTAACAGATACCGAAAACCTGGGCTCAAGGTATAATTTCTTAAGGTTAATTGCATGGGTTATCCTTAACCCGGCTTTGAAGTCCACTCTTTTGCTGAGAGCTATATTATCCTGGAAAAACAATGTGAGCCGGCGGGCTTCCCCTGAAATACCTGCCTGGACGATATTGAAAGTGTCCTCGGCCAATTCAACCTGGTTATATTTGTAAACCATTCCGCCTTCCAGAATATGGGAATGATGAACAGGGAAACGGTTATCCACCTGGAAAGTCTTCTCACGAATAATATTCCTGGCATCCATATTTTTCACTTGGTCAATCTGTTGGATGAGAATGCGTTCCACAGTAAGATCATCAGAAAAATCAGATTTTAAGACCGAATAATTCAGGCTAAAATTCGTGGAATATCCGTTCTTCCATGTTTTGCCATAAAAAATTGCCCCGCCCGACTGGGTATTGTCTTCCTGCGTCTTTTTTGTAATCACAACGTTATCTACGGGTTCTTCTATGGAATATGAAAAACGGTCATTGCCTGCGTATAAGCTGATATAGAACAGGTCCCTGTCACGGATCTTTGCTGAATACTTGATGTTGATATCCCGGAAACGGTAATCCGGGACGATGTTCAGGTCCACGTCATTGGTGGTGTCCGGATCATTGTTCCGTCTGATCAGGGAGTTGAGGTCACCAGGGTTATAAAGCTCATAATAAGTATGCCGCAAAGCCACCACTAATGAACTGTTCCTGAATAAAGGCACTTCGACCATGCCGTTCATGGTCATATTGTTAATGTCAACCGAAAAGGAGGGCCTGAGCGTGTTTCCGTTTTTGCCGGTAATATTGACAATCCCGCCGACCCTTTCCCCGTAACGGGCATCATACCCGCCCTTGTAAACTTCAATATCTTTAGCCATCAAAGGATTGAATGAACTGATGTTATCGTTAAAGTTTTTGAGACCGTAAATGGTAAACCCATCAAAAATGACCTTACTCTGTCCTTCATAGCATCCCCAGATGATCAATTCGTTCGTCTGCTCTCCTGATGCGAGGATGCCGGGCTGCAACCGTAATAGATTGAAAACTGAATTGTCGCCAAATCCAGGTAAGAAATTAGCGATCTGGTGATTGAGTTTCATCATGCCAGCCTGATCTCCGATTAAGGTTGATCTTTCTATCAGCGAATTTTTAATCTCAACTTCTGATAGTCCTATTAATGAAGGAGTAAGCAGAAAATGCAAGTCTGCCGTCCCGTTTACCAATGTATCCAGTATAAAATAACCCAAATGCGATACCTTGACGGTAAATACACTGTCGGTGGATGAGAGGAATGCAAAACTCCCTTTCAGGTCCGTTGCCATCCCATAGTTGTTGATGATCACGTGCGAGTATGGGAGCGACTCCCTTGAGCCTTTTTCCAAAACCTGCCCGGTTAAACTGAAGGATTTAGGTTTATCAGGTTTCTTTGGAGGGAAGATGATAAAGACATCCTCTTTTTTTACGATTTCCAATGGCAATCCGTCAATTAGTTTATGGATTGCAGTTTCAGGTGAATCAAAGGTGCCGGAAAGCGAAACTTTGAATTGGGAAAGATTGCGGTCATCAAAGGAGATCTGAATATTGTAATTGCTGGCAAGGCCGATCAGCACTTCGCTCAGCGGCCTGGAATCTACATTGATACTGACCTGCTGGCTGAAAGAAATAGATGAAGCTATCAAAAACAATAGAAGAAACAGCGCTTTGCTCCGGTTCACCATCCGTTAGTTTTGGTAGATATCATACTCTTTTTCCGAAATCCTGGCAAAAGTAAGTCCAAATGGTTTACATACTAATGTCAAAACTTCTTCCACCGGCCTGTCTTTTGAGAAATACCCGGTGTATGAATAATCCAGTTTAGTTTTAAACATGATCGTTACATCATATTGCCGTCCGATCTCATTAAATACCTGGATAAGAGGTCTGGCAGTGAAAACAAACATGTTGTTTATCCAGGAATTAGAAACCCCGGCATTCTGGTCCTTCCAAACTATAATGTTGCCATCTGAATCAACTCTGGCCTCATATTCCGGGCTGAGAACCGCTTCATCCGAAGTAAAGGAGATCACTTTAACTTTTCCGGTAAAGCAGGTTACTTTATACTCACTTTCGCGGGAATAGATGTTAAAGCTTGTCCCCAGCACTACGGTCCTGCCAAAATCCGAAACTACTTCGAACTTTTTGCCCTTTTGCACCTCAAAGTACCCTTCCCCTTCAAAGTTTAACTTCCGGGCAAATTGCCACCATAGTGGATTGAACGTCATTCTCGAATCGGCATTCATTTCAATTGTTGATCCGTCTGGCAAAGTATAAGAAAGATGTTGACCGGCCGGGCAGGAAATAGGTGTAGTGTAAAAACGGAGCAAAGAGAAGATCCCGGCCAGCAGGAGGATAGCTGCAGCAATACCGAAAGCAAGCCGGTATGAGTTGAAAATTACTATTCCAGAGGCTGGTTTCTCGGTGAGTCTTTCATCAAGCGCTGCCCAGACCTCTTCACGGCTTTTTTCATATATGATCCCGATATTCTGAAAAAAAACTTCAGGATCCTTTGCAGGACTATAACTGGAGTCGATATAATCGTAACTTTTTTTCATTTATTCTCCTAATGCTTGTCTGATAAACGAAAGTGCAAGGTTCATCCGCTTTTCGACGGCTTTGACACTCAATCCCAATCTTTCTGCTATCTCATTGTATTTCAATTGCTCCATCCTGCTCATTAAAAAGACCGTCCTCTGCTTCTCTGGTAAATTTGCCAGGGCGATCTCATACCGGTTTTTCAATTCTTCGAACACCATCTGGTCTTCAGGCGATATTCCGGCGATATCAGGCTTTGTGCTTAACATGAATTTCGATATAACTTTTTGTTTCCTGTATTGGCTGACAAACTGGTCACGGGCAATTTTATAAAGCAGCCCTGTGATATTGTCATTATCTGAAGAAGGCTGCTTTTCCCAGATACGCAGAAATGTTTCCTGAGCAATATCAGTAGCCACCTCAGCATCGCCAGACCGGTAGTAAATGTAATTTCGCACTGAATCAAAATGATTATCAAAAAGATCTTTGAACTGGGCTCGTGTCAATGATGTAGCTTTTCAATTTATTTAATGCAGGTAGATCGTGTAAGTTTCGCCGTTTACCGTGACAGTGGCGATATTATCGCATTCCCCGGTGCCGTAGTCCAGCAACCTGACAGGGCGGTCCTGCGGGCGAATTTCGACCGTTCCGGAGACGATGAACCTGCAAGCCAGTTCAATGCGCAATGGATTGATAATTTCCTTTTCCCAGGTCAGCCCGTTTGGTCTGGTCCCATGTGCGGTGCCCGTTAACAGGTAGATGTCATCCCAACGGTTGGGGGTATTTGAGCCCTGAATCCATTCACGGACCCGGGAAGAATTCCAGCTGAACGTGCTGCTGTCGTCAACTCTCTGGACCACACCCACCACTTCGATAGTGAAGTAAAGGTTCCCGTTTTCATTTTCTCCCATGTTGGTGACCACTTTCGTCCCGTCCACGCTATTATCGTTCACATAATAATTCTCAAAACCATGAGTAATGACTGTTCCGGGCTGGCGGTACCTCCCGGTAAAGGTGATGATGATCTTCCCTCTGCGGTACTTGCCATCATGGCATAAACAATTAACATCGCCGAAATCGATGGTCAGTTCACGTGGAAATACAGTGGTATCCAAGGTGACAGTGGCGCATTCACTCAGGAATATCCTATTCCCATCAGTCGATTTAAGATGGTTACCTGTACCGATGTCATAGGCTTCATCAGCCATATCGCTTACATTTTCAAAAGTACTCTCGGCATAAGCATCATCCTGGGAAATAGTTTTATCTTCCAACTGAATGTCGTTGTCTTTTTTGCAACCAGTCACCAAGATTGCAAAACTGGTGAAGGCGATCAATCCTAAAACTAAATTTACTCTTTTCATGTGTTTTAATTTTTTGTGTTTTACCACAATACCGCACAAAGAACTGTTTACCCTACTTTTTCTCGAAAATAGTTATTGGTTAATTGTTAGTGGTTATTGGTTTGTGGTTTGAAATTTGAAATTTGAAATTTGAAATCAAAACTCTGAACTTTAAAACTTTAACTTTGAACTTTGCCCTTTGAACTTTGAACTACTCAAGGTAGATGTCTATCAGCCCCTCCGGAGCTTTCACTTCGATCATTTTCTTCTTCCGGTCTACTTTCAGGATGATCTCACCGGAAATGGGCAGCAGGATTTCCTTTTCGCCGGATGTGATGGCAAAAAGCGGATTATTAGGCAGCTCAATCACCCTGTCGATGATGCCGATATCGCCGCGATGCTCATCATGAATCCTGAAACCGGTCACTTCGTGATAATAAAACTTGTTTCCTTTTAATTTCGGCAGCAATTCAACCGGGAGGTAGATAAAACAACCGACAAGCTTCCCGGCCCCTTCCATGTCTTTCAGGTCGGTTAATTTTAAATTTGCCTTGTTATTTTCAAAATGGATATTTTCCACCATCCAGGGGATCAATTGATCTTTCACTTCGATGAAAAGCATATCCAGTTCCCGGTATTCCTGGGGTTGATCAACGTCGAAGATCGCTTTCAGGCCGCCTTTATAACCGTGGGTGCGGATGATTTTTCCAAGAAGGAAATAGCCTTCATGGATATTTGCAGGTATTGGGCTCATAGGGTAAAATTAATAAAACCAATGGATTAATCCATTGGTTTATTGATTCTGGGCAATAAGTATAGAGTTAAAATTGAAAATTGAAAATTGAAAATTATTTTTAATAATCAATTATGCTTTGGTTTCAGCTTCTTCTTCAGCAGGCTCTACAGACGGTTCTTCAGACGCAATTTCTTCCACTGCAGGTTGTTCTTCAACAACGGGCTCCACTTCAGCAACAACTTCTTCAACAGTGGCTGGCTCTTCTTCGACTACGGGCTCAACTTCAGTCACAACTTCTTCCACGACTGCAGGTTGCTCTTCAACAACGGGCTGCACTTCAGCTACCGGTTCTTCTGCAACGACGTCCTGAGTTTCTGCTTCAGGTTCTTCTTCGGTGGTTTCAGCGGCGTGTTTTGCTTTCAGTTCTTTAGCGCGTTTTGCCTGAAGTTCCTTTGCACGGGTCTCGTTGACTTTCATTTCGGCTTCCATCCGTTTTTTGCGGCCATCTTTGCTCGATAATTCTACCTCTTTGATCTTGGCGACAAATTTTTCCTTTTTCTCCTGCAACCAGGTCTGGAATTTAGCTTCGGCCATTTCTTCAGTCAAAGCGCCTTTTTTCACACCTTTCATCAGGTGATGCTTATATAGTATTCCTTTGAAGGATAAAAGAGCGTTTACCGTATCGGTAGGTTCTGCCCCGGCCTGAAGCCAGTAAAGGGCACGTTCAAAATTGATGTCGATTTCGGTTGGTTTGGACACAGGATTGTAAATGCCAATTCTTTCGATGAATTTCCCGTCCCGTGGTGCACGACCATCCGCAATGACAACGTGGTAAAAAGGAACCCCTTTTTTACCTTTTCTCTGCAATCTGATTTTCGTTGGCATAAATTGTTAATTTTTATCGTTGGATTATATTTCGAAAATTGGGGTGCAAAGATCGGAAAATAATTCCAGATTCCAAATGCCGGGGGATAAATTATCGAAAATTATTCGGGGGTTACGGGTTCGATTGTTCTATTGTTCGATTGTTCAGTTGATCTATTGTTCGATTGTTCAAAAAATTCACACAAATTAAACACAAATTATTTAGTGAAAATTTGTTGAAACAAGACCATTTTCTGACGACCTACTGACTGAACATCTACATTTTAATCCATTTCCCTGACTGGATCATCCGTTGATTCCGGTCATAGATCCGGTAAAGATAAATCCCGGCAGGCAGGCTTGAGACAGTTATGGAATTTGTGCCAGACGAAAGTTCCGCTTCGAATTCCATCCTTCCTGTCAGGTCAAAAAGTTGAAACTCTAACTGATCTAATGGTAAATTAACATTTAACGTCTCGTTCCCGGGATTTGGATATATTGTGAACATGTGTTTGTCCGGTTGAATTTCCTGGGTCCAGACAATAAGACCTTCGCTATCTACTTTTGCCACGTAGATGTCTCTTTCCATATCTTGCGTTTCGTAGTCATATCGGTTTCCAACCATTAAACAACCGCTATCGCTTGTAGCCAGAATGCTGTATAAAAAATAATAAGCATCGCCTCCGTACCAGTTTTCCCATATTGGAGTGATGTCGGGATTGATTTTTATTAAATGGAACCAGGAATCTAATGTGCTAAAGAAAGGATTGTAATAGTCAAAATTGGATGTCCCCCCAACGTATATGTTATTATCATATTTACTAACTCCCTGAAACATCGAAGGGTGATCTCTGAAAGGATTTTTTTTAAATGTCCCGTAATCAATTAAAGATCCTGTTTCTGTTATTGTAAGAACATTTAATGCATAATCATTTGGAGGAAATGCTCCTGATTTTCCGCATATTAATATTTCACCTTGATTAAGGTATATTGGTGAATAAAAATCATACACACGCAATGGAATCGAATCAATATTCAGGCTATCTAAATTCTTGTTAAGAGTAAGTCTTTGACCTGATGTTCCAAAAACTTCTGTGAAATGACTAACAAAGGCATAATATTTTGAGCTGTCTTGACTTTCTATTAAATCGAATGAGAAATGTATTGGAACCCATGAAGTATAAAAATGTGATGTAAGTGAATCACCATTTAAGCTCAACTTGTAAAAGAAAGCATCATTATTATAATTCGTATCTCTATTTTGATTTGTATCTAAACGAGTTGTATAACCCGTTATAACAAAATTGCTGTCTGAATCGATAATGGAATTCATATAAGAAAACCATCGAGATGCAGGAATATCAAGTAATTTCTCATTTACTATAATTAAATTTTTATCAAGTTTCAAATATAATAGTTTGGTAGTTTCAGCATCAATGCGTTTGGAGCCTAGAAGAAATAAGTTATCATTAAAAAAAAATACATTAAAAAACATTGAGGTCCTACTTTCTTGCGATGTGTCAAACACCATTTCATCCATTAATTCTCCTGACGGAGCAAGCCGTATGAGATAAGCTTGTGTAAGGTCTAATTCTTTGGAGTACTTGCGCCCAACAAGAATGAAATTTCCATCATCATCTTCTGTTACACAGTTTATTATCTGATCGTCCGGATTTGATATTGTTGTTTGAAATGTGTATTGTGCATCTAATGTAATGCTAAACGAAATAAACAACGATAATGTAATAATGAATGTCTTTTTCATTTTATAACAATTAAATCCAAAGAGGTCATAACGACCTCTTTGGATGATGATAGAATTATCATAGCTCCTCAGGTGGGTTGGAACTTGTATGCCATACACCATATGTAAATGTAGCAATATGAGACATAAGCCAGCAATCTTCATTCTCATTCTCGCCACAAAGCAAATACATTGTGTCATCCCTTAAATGATACTCAATTAGACTTTTCCCCGTCGGTAGGTACATGTTTGCAATCGTATTTAGTGCATTTTTGTAATACCAAATTTCATCAGTGGAACAACAATGATGATATAATGTTACCGTTTGAAAATCATAAAATAACATATAACTCCCATAGGGATTATTGTTTGTGGGTACATTGTAATAATTTACTTCTATAAATGTTGGATTATCATAATAAGAGTTTCCTGATGGCTTACTTATATCAACACGTGCTAACTGAGCAATTTTGTCAGCAGCATCATGGCCAACGCCAAGGCCAGAGCCATCACATCTTCCAAGTTCCCAGCCCCAATACCACGGGTAATTATTTCCACCAGGTATATCACTTTCTGTTCCAAAACCCGAAGTTACTTTAAAAGTGGCGGCTACTCCACTAATCCCGCTTAATGAAATATCCGCAACAATAAGTTGTTTTTCATTTGAAGTAATTCGATCCTTATGTGCTATGAGGCTATCTATGACCTTATCATAAATACCCGGAATATTAGCAGCGGGAATGAGTCCGTCTGTAAGAGGTACTGCAATAAATGAAGAGTCAATGGTATAACCGTCACGGGAATAACTTGCATCGCCATAAGTATAATTTGCCAAAGCCTCTATGTAATATATGGCATCGTCGACTTCCCACGGACTACCTCCTGATTTCAAAGTGGGATTTTCACGGATGAAATCAATTTCATCTCTGAAGGCAATAATCTTTTTTTCCAATTGAAGGTCCATTAATGACTGTCCGGTTTGGTTATTGGAATTATCATTCCCGATTTTTTCTTTCTGACAGGAATAGATGATCAAACTTGCTATAAAAATAACACTGATACCTAAAAAAGTGAATAAATGTTTGATTTTGAACAACAAAAGGCATTCACCTTTTGTTGTTAATGAAATAGAAAAGACTTGTTTTAAGAAAAAATGGCTGTTTATGGAGCGTACAGCGATTTTGGATCCAAGATGTTAACCAATTATATTTTAATTCTAGCTTCATACCCGCAATTATAATATATAAAGAATCGAAATCTATAGTTGAAAACCACTAGTAAAATAATTTAGCACCTTTCTAAATCAGATATTAAAAAACCAAACTATTTCACAAATGGCGTATTGCAACGAAGATTGAAAGACGAATTTTTAAATCGAAAATGTTCCATGAAATGCGCAATGCGAATTGCGAACTGCGAACTGCGAACCGCGAACTGCGAACCACCGACCGGAAAAACTTCCCCATTTTTATCAACACACCCGTTTCATCCAGTCAATTTATCTATTTTTAGCCATCTAACCTTTAAAACCTAAATCCCAGCTAATCAGATGTTCCTGATTTACGATACCGAAACTACAGGCCTGCCGAGAAACTTTGAGGCGCCTGTCACCGTCCTTGAAAACTGGCCGCGTGTGATCCAGCTTGCCTGGCAATTGCATGATGCCGACGGGAACCTGATCGAAGCGAAAGAATTTATTATCCGGCCGGATAATTTTACCATTCCATACAATGCTGCTAAAATTCATGGCATTACTACTGAATTAGCATTACAGGAAGGCGAAGACCTTAGGCTGGTCCTGGAACAATTTATCAATGCCCTTAGCCGCACAAAGGTGATCGTGGGGCATAATATCGACTTCGACCTTAATATTATAGGTGCTGAATTTTTGCGTTGTGGCTTTGAGAATTACTTCGAAGGGAAAGCCCAGCTTTGCACCAAGCTTGAGTCGGTTGAATACTGCGCCCTTCCGGGTGGACGCGGAGGTGGATTCAAATGGCCCACCCTGGGAGAACTTCATCAAAAGTTGTTTCAGGAAGATTTTCCCGAGGCCCATAACGCAGCTACGGATGTGATGGCAACAGCGCGCTGCTTCCTCGAAATGGTCCGCCTGGGCCTGATTACAGCAGGAAAACTTGGATTGGAACCTGAAGCTGTGAAGGATTTTATCACCAGCCACCCCAATCCGGTTCAGCCGGAGAAAATTACCGTCCGGACCTTTAAGGTGAGCCCAGAAGAGACACAACCGGAAACCATCCCGGAGCCTCAAAAAGAATCCCCTGCTGCCGTTACATCATCTGTCTTTTGCCACCTGCATGTCCATTCGCAATATTCGATCCTGCAAGCTACTGCTGATGTTAAGGATATCATTGAGAAGGCTGTAAAATTTAAATTACCGGCCATCGCCCTGACCGATCATGGTAACCTCTTTGGCGCATTTGCTTTCATCAGCGAAGCCGTTAAAAACAATATCAAGCCCATTATTGGCTGTGAATTTTATGTAGCCATCGAACGGGCCAGGAAGAAATTCACCAAGGATAATCCGGATGTCAGGCATCACCAGGTATTACTTGCGAAGAACTTTACTGGTTATCAAAACCTGTCACGCTTATCTTCACTTGGATTTCTTGAAGGTTTTTATGACGGCGTTCCGCGCGTCGATAAAGCCCTCATCGAACAGTATTGTGATGGATTGATCGCCACGACAGGCGGTATGAAATCGGAAGTGCCTGAACTTATCCTGAATGTCGGCGAGACCCAGGCTGAAGAGGCTTTTCGTTACTGGCACAAGCTGTTCGGGGATGATTTTTATGTCCAGCTTAACCGCCACGGCCTGCCCGAAGAAGAACATGTGAATAAAATACTTATCCAGTTGGCCCATAAATATGGTGTTAAGGTCATTGCAGCCAATAATGCCTATTACCTGGAAAAAGAAGATGCCGAAATCCATGATATGCTGATTTGCCTGCAAACCAACGAATACCAGGCAACTCCGGTTGGACACGGCAGAGGCTTCCGGTTCGGGTTCCCGAACAATGAGTTTTACCTGAAGAGCCAGGAGGAAATGCTGGAATTGTTCCGTGATATCCCTGAAGCAATCGATAACATTGCAGAAATAATAGATAAGATCGAAGCTTTCCCCATCAGGCGTGAACCACTGATGCCGGATTACACCATACCTGAAAATTTTTCCGATGCAAATGAATACCTCCGCTATGTGACTTACCTGGGCGCAGAGGAAAGATATAGTGAGGTTACCCCGGACCTGAGCGAGCGGATCGACTTTGAACTGGCCACTATCAGGAAGATGGGCTATCCTGGCTATTTTCTTATCGTTCAGGAAATCCTTCACCAGGCCCGGGAGATGGATGTTTCCGTGGGACCTGGACGCGGATCGGCCGCGGGCTCGGTGGTCGCTTTCTGCCTGAGGATTACCGATATCGATCCGATCAGGTATAATCTTCTTTTTGAACGATTCCTCAATCCCGACCGGGTTTCACTTCCTGATATCGATATTGATTTTGATGAAGATGGAAGGGAACGCGTGCTGAAGTGGGTAGTGGAAAAGTATGGCGCCGGCAGGGTGGCCCAGGTGATCACCTTTGGTAAAATGGCTCCCAAAGGCGCCATCCGCGATATCGCCCGCGTGAAACAACTACCGCTGAATGAGTCTGACCGCCTGGCCAAACTCGTATCCATGAAGCCTGGGACAACTTTCCGGACGGCCTACACCGAATCACCTGACCTGCTCAGGGAAAGGAAAGAAGGTGAAGCCCTGGTGATGGAAACACTCAAAGGCGCAGAAAGGATCGAAGGTCAGATCAGGAATACCGGAACGCATGCCTGTGGTATCATCATCGGCAAAAGCGAACTTATCGACCTGATCCCGCTTAGTATCACAAAGGAATCCGATATGCTGGCCACGCAATTTGACGGAAGCCAGATCGGAAGCGTAGGGATGCTCAAAATGGACTTCCTGGGGCTGAAGACCTTGTCGATTATCAAGGATACGCTGATCAACATAAAGAAATCAAAAAAGATAGACCTCGATATCGAAACAATCACCTTCGATGATCCTGAGACATTTAAACTATACTCCCGTGGTGATACCAACGGCATCTTCCAGTTTGAATCGGAAGGGATGAAAAAACATCTCAGGGATCTGAAGCCCAACCGCTTTGAGGACCTGATCGCCATGAACGCCCTTTACCGCCCGGGGCCGATGGAATATATCCCCAACTTTATCAATCGTAAACATGGCCGGGAGAAGATCGAGTATTCCCTCCCGGAAATGGAGGAGATACTGAAAGAAACATACGGCATTACTGTTTACCAGGAGCAGGTCATGCTGCTTTCCCAGAAACTTGCAGGGTTTACGAAGGGTGAAGCAGATGAGCTAAGGAAAGGGATAGGTAAGAAGAAAAAAGAGATTATGGCCCCACTGAACGCGAAGTTCATAGCAGGTATAAAAATGAACGGCTTTGATGAAGAGCTGGCCAATAAAATCTGGACTGACTGGGAAGCCTTTGCCGGTTACGCTTTCAACAAATCACATTCAACCTGTTACGCGGTAGTTTCTTACCGGATGGCTTACCTTAAGGCCCATTACCCCGCAGAATTCATGGCTGCGGTGCTCAGCAGGCATCTCAGCGAGATCAAGAAGATCACTTTTTTCATCGATGAGTGCAAACACTTGAATATCCCTGTACTTGGCCCTGATGTCAATGAAAGCGAACTGCATTTTGTGGTGAATAAAAAAGGGGGCATCCGTTTTGGTATGGCTGCCATTAAAGGGATAGGGGAGTCCGCCGTCAATGCCATCATTGAAGAGCGGGATACAAATGGCCCATTCAGGAGTATTTTCGACTTTGCCAAACGCATCAATTTGCGCGCTGTGAATAAACGTGCGATGGAAGCCCTGGGAAAAGCAGGGGCATTCGATTGCTTCGAAGGCATCCACCGGGCGCAGTATTTCCAGCAGGAGAATTCCGAAGATGCTTTTTTCCTGGAAAAGATCGTTCGCCATGCGGCTCTTTTCCAGGAAAAACAACAGGCTTCCCAACATTCACTATTTGGCGATGATCTGACGGTCGACATGCAGGATCCAAAAATCCCCGATTGTCCACCATGGTCGAAACATCAGCAATTGAAGAACGAACGGGAAGTCACGGGTTTTTATATTTCAGGGCATCCGCTGGATGAGTATAAGGCCGAAATCGACGCCTTTTGCAATATAACTTTCCAGGATTTGAACAGCGGGTTAAGCCTGCACATGAATAAAGCCCTCTCTTTTGCCGGCATTATCAATGCGGCAGAGATCCGCACCGCTAAGACCGGTAATCAATATGCCAATTTTGAGCTTGAAGATTTTTCAGACGCCTACCGACTTTCCCTTTTTTCTGATGATTTTATGCGCTTTAAATACCTGCTGGTGGAAGGCACTTATGTGCTGATCTTTGCCCGCATCGAAGTCAATAAGAAAAACAACCGTCCTGAAGTCCGGGTTAAAAATATGGTTCTCCTTGCAGAAGCCATGGAGAAATTTTGCAAATCTATCAGCGTGACGGTTGAACTGGATAAACTCGACAGCGAATTTATCAGGGAGCTAACTAAAATTGTTCGTTCCCATCCTGGCGAGTGTGAAATGAACCTTCGGATAAAAGATACCGGAGATGGTCTATTGCTTGGGTTACACCCCAGGAAATTCAGAATAAACCCATCTGGTTTTGTCCATGCCGTCTCGGGTTTGGAGCCGTTGGAAATCAAATTGAACGGCTTTCAGATGAATGGATGAAAATATGAACCTGAGAAGATTTCAAGGACGAATTTTTATTAATTTTGACCCCTGATAATTAACTAAAAATAATTAGATATGGCTTTAGAAATCACTGATGCGAATTTCCAGGAAACAGTCCTGAATTCAGACAAACCGGTTATAGTTGACTTTTGGGCGGAATGGTGCGGCCCTTGCCGTATGGTCGGACCGATTGTCGAGGAAATAGGACGCGAATACAGTGGAACGGTCGTAGTTGGAAAAGTAAATGTAGATCATAACCCGGGAATTACTGCCAAATTTGGTATCCGTAATATTCCTACGCTGCTCTTCTTCAAAGGCGGACAAGTAGTTGATAAACAAGTTGGTGCTGTGCCGAAGCAGATTATTGTCGGCAAACTTCAGTCACACTTATAGAATTATTTTATTGACATTTTCAATCGATCATAACCGGCTTCAACAGTTCGGTTCACTTGAATTCCTTGCCAGGCAAGTCGTAGAAGGGTTTATAGTTGGTCTGCACCAGAGCCCTTTCCACGGCTTTTCTGTTGAATTCGCCGAACACCGGCTTTACAACGCAGGAGAATCGATCAAAAACATCGATTGGAAGTTGTATGGCCGCACGGATAAACTTTTTGTCAAAAGGTTCGAAGAGGAGACCAACCTGCGGTGCCAGCTGGTGATCGATAATTCTTCATCGATGTATTACCCGGTCTGTGAAAAACCAAGCATCGACCAGCCTAACAAAATTACATTTTCAATTTATGCAGCCGCTGCCCTTATGAATCTGATGCGAAGGCAGCGGGATGCCGTAGGGTTGAACATTTTTGCGGAGCAGATCGGATTTTCTTCCGTGGCCAAATCAAGTTCAGTGCATTTTAAGTACCTCTATTCGGAACTTGAAAAGATGCTGGAACCCATCCCTGTTGAAATGAAGCGCAATACAGCTGCGACTGCTGCTCTTCACGAAATTGCCGATAATATCCATAAACGCTCGCTCGTTGTGATCTTTTCCGATATGTTCGAAGCCACAGGAAGTAGTTCCGGCCTTTTTTCAGCACTGCAGCACCTCCGGCATAACAAACATGAAGTTGTCCTGTTTCATGTGATTGATAAAAAGCAGGAGATTGATTTCGATTTTGATAACAGACCTTACAAGTTTATAGACTTGGAAAGTGGACGGCAGGTTAAAGTCAATCCTCTTGAAGTCAAAGCCGAATATAACCGCTCTGTGCAGGCTTTTACTACCGAATTGAAAATTAAGTGCGGGCAATACCGGATAGATTTCGTGGAAGCCGATATCAATGCCGGTTTTGAACAGATACTTCTCCCATACCTGCTGAAAAGAGAGAAGCTTTATTAACCCGGCAATTTAATCCTGGCCTGGATTTCAATTTCGTTCTGGCGGTTCCTGTCAACTTCATCCCATCCCGAACCAATATGACGGTTTTTATAATAAACGGTTGATAACCTCAGCCATAAGTCCAGCCAATCTACCGGCGTCCACCTGAACATCATGATCCCCCGGATTCCTTTCCCGTAATGCATGAATGAAGTGAAATCATAAAGCACATCATTTTCATAGGCGTAAATTCTGTTATCATAATCGGGAACATCGAAAAAGCACACCCTGAGCCAGATTTTTGCATCTATCATGGAAGGGGAAAACTCAATATCCTGGAATATCAACCAGCCAGGATTGAGAGCCTGAACTTTTTTGGGTGCGAGGTCACACTCCACACGGGTTTTGAATCTAAATCCCGGCTTTGCTTCAAAACGTCCTTCCAGGCGCAGCTTATACTGAGATAAATTTAAAGGATGACTAATCCAGGCGGAACTTTCAGGATCTGTCGCAGAATTTTGAAGGTACCTGAAGGAAAAAGCCATTGACCGGGCCTGTGGCCATGCTTTTTCTACTAATACCCTGACCTCTTTTCGATCTGACGGCGCGTTCAGGTCATAACTTGCCCAAACTGAACGCGAAATATCAGTCATTAATCCGACAAGCCATTTTTTCGGCAATTCAACCTTGATATCAACCTGAAGGCCGTTTTGTCCGGAATTACGGCTTGAAGAGATGAAGCCTGATCCATACAAGTTTTGATAGTCAACAGCGAAATAGCGGTGAACAATACTAATCTGAGCTCCAGGCGCAGGCATCATTTCAATCCCGGTTACCACCGCCATGGCTTTGTTCCTACAGACGGATGTTTCGTTGAATATATGCACTTTGTGTAACCAGAAGGTTGAAGAAATTCCGGCAATAAGATTAGACCTGCCAGTAAATTCAAATTTCGCATAAGGCCGGCTGCTTTTAACTACTGATGCGTCAAATTGGTTATACATCGCTATAATCCCTGTTTTCAGCCAGTTGTTGGCATAAACCAGGAAGCCGCCGATTACCTTTTCCCCGATTGTTTTCCTGTTGCTCAATTCGCTGATAGTACGGTGCATCCCTGATTTATCAATAGAGGAAAATGATACAGGATTGCCCAGGCTGTCGGTGACAATGGAGATGCCATCAATTTTTTGAAATGAAGCAAACCCTGTTAGTGAAAACCTGCCAGGTCCGGCACTAAAAGCAACTCCCCTGAAGAATCCTGTTTCGCTGACCGATGTCTGGGGCCGGATCCGATTTGCCATCCCCGCCATTCCATTACGGCCTTTAATGACCGATTGCCCTCCTGCCAGGTTTATGCCGTAACCGAAACTGACCCTGTAATTACCTAAAATCATAGACTTGACCGGCCCCAGGTTCTTTAAGTGCAGATATCCCGAAAACAGGTCAGGAGTTTTGATTTTCATTGAAATTAAAGATGAAGAAATGAGGAAAGGCTCCCCTGGATCTTTTTCCATCCTCAGGCCCATAGCAAGTTTGTTCCTGTATTCAAGGTCGTAACGCATCGCTAATCTGAAAGGAGATCCTGAATAGACAGGTTCTCCGGGATTTTCACTATCAGTGTTTACCTGCTCATAACCTTTACTTTTTTCAGTGTTGAAGGCAGTTTTAAGAATCAGGCTCTGATGTACAGACCGGAAGCTGAACTTCTTAAAAGTCCTTGGCTTTTTAGGGAGATCAACGGTAACTAATGGAATCACCTTTCGGACAGCCTGAAAGTCCCATCCTTCGATGAATGAGAGTTCATAGACTGAAAGAAGGTTTCCATAAATCAGCCGGTATTCTTTCAGTTTATTAAGTTGGAAAAGGCTGATGATTTTATACTCCATGAGCCAATCTGCTTCTTCCGTGTTGATGCCAAGGGGATCTTCAAGCCATTGGTCGATAATATCCTGCCATTCTTCTAAAGTTGAAAGATAGGCCTCATCCGATGCCAGAATTTCTTCGGCATAATCTTCATAGGCCGTGACCTGTCGATTGTTTTCCTGTGATTTGACGAGACATGGGAATGAAATGAGCAGAAAGGCAGTCAGCACAAATGCGGCCGGATATCTTCCATTAGTATTCATTTAATATCATATTGGAGTGATATCTGCGGGGTAAAACCTAGGTATTGGTGATAGGCAGAGGAAAATTCAAAAAGAAGCCGGTTATGGCGTAAACCTGTACCAAATGAGTAAGAAGCCGGGAAAATCCTTATACCGCCCCTGATGAAAAAAATATCCCTGAAGATATACTCCATCCCGATCTTCAGACATGGAGAGAGGTCCAGGTCCTTTTCACATTCGGCATGTATGAACAAAGCGGGTGAATACTGAAATGACATACCAAGTTTGAGTATAGCAGGCAGGGTTGCATTATCTTTACTTTTATAATACAATTGAAAGGGATTGAAGGTGGCAAAAGCCAGGTTTACTTTTTTTGAAAGAACGATAATGGTGCCTAATTCATAACTGACCTGGTGAAGAGGCGGGGCTTCTCCTCCCGCTTTTTGAAAGACATAGACAAGGCTGATCCCTGTGAGGACATGTTCCCCAAATTGCCGCCCATAGCCGAGGCTGACCTTTTGATCGATAAAAGCCTGGTATCCTGAAAATATGGTGAAAATGCCCAGGCAGCCTTTACCGGCAGGAATCGATGCAGCAATGGCATAATATCCCAGCTCCTTCATAAGATATCGCTGTTCCGCGTTTGTTGCCAATGAAATATGATTATACCTGGCCAACCCGGCCGGGTTGTTAGCCACGGCCCAGGCATCTTCCAATCCTGCTGAGACCCCTGCTAATGAGGCGCTTCTTGCCCCTGCAGCGGTCGTTTGACATTTTAACTGTAACCAGGGAACCAGCACCATCACGCATACAAGTACCCTCCATATTAACCTGATGCTCATTATAATTTATTTTGAATTTGAAATCAGTGGAACAGTGGAACGGTGAAACAGTGGAACCGAAACTTAAATTTTCAATTTTCAATTTTCAATTTGATATTACTGGTTAATCCGTTTTTTCCTCATTTTATACCCGGTCAAAACAGTAAAAAAAATAATTTTGTTAAAAAAAACATGGATACTATCTTATTTGAATTCCTCAGAGATCTGAAAACCAATAATAACCGTGAATGGTTTCAGGCTAACAAAGACCGTTATAACCAGGCGCGGCTGGCATTTGAATCTTTTATCAATGAATTGATCCCCCTGATCAGAACTGTTGATCCACTGGTTGATATGATCACGGCAAAGGATTGTGTATTCAGGATTTATCGCGATGTACGCTTTTCTGCTGACAAGGCACCTTATAAGACCAATATGGGTGCCTATATTGCCAGGGGTGGGAAAAGTTCAGTCATGGCGGGTTATTATGTCCATTTCGAACACGGGGAATCATTCCTGGCAGGTGGGCTTTATATGCCGCCTGCAGAAACCCTGAAGAAAATCCGGGATGAGATTTATTACCAGGCCGAAGATTTAAAAAAAATAATCTACAGAAAAGAATTTACTGATTGTTTCGGGCAGTTGGATGATCCGGGAAAGATGAAGAATCCTCCGAAAGGTTATTCAAAGGAATTCCGTGATATAGACCTCCTGAAATTCCGCAGTTATGCTGCCATGCACCCTGTTCCTGACCATGTTGCCTTATCAGAAAGCTACCTCAATTATGCAGTAGAAGTGTTCCGGACCTTATATCCCCTTAATGCATACTTTAACAGGATGTTTGCCTGAAACGAAAGTATTTGAAAGGTATTGATTTGCATTATCTTATGAAAAAGGAAAGTTCTGATCCAAAAGGATAGTTTCCGAAAACTGACCCAAAGCTACCGTTAACTGATTTGTTCTTTACCAGTTTCAGGATGAGAGATATCTTTGTCTCGGATTAATTGGTTAATTATTTCCTACTTCAGAGGCTTTTGGGGGTTTGGTTAAATTGGTTTACTTTACTTCAAAAGTCCTATCTCACCTAAAACTAGTAAGACTTGGCAAAAGCAACCCCGGCTCCGTCGGGGTTGTTTTATTTTAGGGACTCCATCCCAAAGTATGGAATCCCTTATTTATTAAGTGTCGATTTTTTTAAGCGTCGATGTTTGCGTATTTGGCATGGGTCTCAATGAATTCCCTTCTTGGCGGGACATCATCACCCATGAGCATGGAGAAAACACGGTCGGCTTCAGTGCCGTTTTCAATGGTAACCTGGCGCAGGGTTCGGAATGCCGGGTTCATGGTCGTATCCCACAATTGTTCGGCATTCATTTCGCCAAGACCTTTATAACGCTGTATGTGAACGTTTTTTTCACTTCCAGTGGCAGAAAATTCCCTTACGGTAGCTTCCCGCTCTTCTTCGGTCCAGCAATAACGCTCATTCTTCCCGCTTTTGATCAGGTAGAGGGGAGGGGTGGCAATATAAACATAACCCTGCTCGATCAGATCATTCATATACCTGAAAAAGAAAGTGAGGATCAGGGTAGCGATATGGCTGCCATCAACGTCAGCATCAGTCATGATGATGACCTTATGATAACGAAGCTTATCCAGGTTCAGCGCTTTGGTGTCTTCTTCAGTACCGATGGAAACACCCAGGGCAGTGAAAATATTCTTGATTTCTTCATTATCGAAGATTTTATGCACCATGGCTTTCTCTACGTTGAGGATCTTGCCCCTCAGGGGAAGGATCGCCTGAAAAGCCCTGTCCCGCCCTTGTTTTGCTGTTCCACCGGCTGAATCTCCCTCGACCAGGTAAATTTCTGATTTGGCAGGGTCTCTTTCGGAGCAATCCGATAGTTTCCCCGGTAATCCTGAACCGGTGAGCACGTTTTTCCTTTGCACCAGTTCGCGGGCTTTTCGGGCGGCATGACGGGCCATGGCGGCTAAAATCACTTTATCAACGATGATCCTGGCGACTTTCGGGTGTTCTTCCAGGTAATAAGCCAGATATTCCGAAACGAGCTGGTCGACAGCCCCCATTACTTCATTATTGCCAAGTTTTGTTTTTGTCTGGCCTTCGAACTGGGGCTCCTGGACTTTAACCGATATGATGGCAGTAAGTCCTTCCCGGAAGTCATCCCCGTTAATGTCGAATTTCAATTTTGAAAGAAATCCTGCTTTATCGGCATAGGCTTTCAGGGTGCGGGTAAGCCCCCTCCTGAAACCTGCAAGGTGTGTGCCTCCTTCATGGGTATTAATGTTATTGACGTAAGCGTGAATATTCTCCGCAAAAGAAGTATTGTATTGCAGGGCAATTTCCATGGGAATATCGCTCTTTTCCCCTTCGATGGTTATGGGATCGGACATTAGTGCTTCCCGGTTAACATCGAGGTATTTGATGAAATCCTTCAGCCCTTCTTCAGAGTAAAATTCAGTTGAGAGAAAGCTGCCATCTTCGTTTCGTTGACGCTCGTCGGTGATTGTCAGCCGGATGCCTTTGTTCAGGAAAGCCAGCTCACGCAATCGGGTTGAGATCAATTCATAATCGTATTCGGTGACAATGAAGATGCTATCGTCTGGCGTAAAAGTCACCTGGGTTCCGGTTTTATCCGTTTCCCCGATCACTTTGACACTATAGACCGGCTTTCCATAATTGTATTCCTGCTGGAAAATCTTTCCTTCCCTGTAAATAGTGGCGACAAGTTTTTTCGAAAGGGCATTGACGCAGGAGACCCCGACGCCATGCAATCCTCCCGATACTTTATAAGAACCTTTGTCAAATTTTCCACCGGCATGAAGGACAGTCATAACCACTTCCAGTGCAGACCGGTTTTCCTTTTCGTGCAGCCCCGTAGGGATGCCACGGCCATTGTCGATTACGGTGATTGAATTGCCTTCATGTATGATCAGATCGATGCGGTCACAAAATCCGCCAAGGGCTTCGTCGATGGAGTTGTCGACCACTTCATGCACCAAATGGTGCAAACCCCGCTGGCTGATGTCGCCAATGTACATCGCCGGACGCTTGCGGACGGCTTCCAAACCCTCCAGAACCTGTATATTGTCAGCTGTATATTCCTGTGCCTGTAAGTTTTTTTCTTCTGCAGTCATAATCAATTAGTTACATAAAAATAGATAAGTTAACAAATTTACGGATTTTTCCTGAATAAAATTGAGAAAACATCAGTAAAATCAAGCATTTTATTAACAAAATCGTGTTGAAAGGATTAGGGCTTATTTCAGAAGGTTAATTTGACCCCGGCCATCATCTGGATGCCCTGTACCGGATACTGATACCATCGCTGGTAATGTTGATTCAATATATTACTGGCATCTATATAAGCTGAAATCATTTTATTGACCTGGTACTCGAAACCAAGGCCCAGGTCAAATGCTCCGCTGACCTTGACAGGGACGACTTCACCTGCTTCAAATGTCCGTGCATATTTTGATCCTAATGCCAGGACTGAAGCCCTGATGGTGTATTTTTCCATTAAAGTATATCCGGCATCCAGTCCGATTTCAAAGTTTGGCATTTGCCATGCTTTCACTTCATCCTTAGGAATATAATGATAATAAGCAGCCATTAAGCGGGCCGAGAATTGGTTGACCTGCATATAACCCAGGCTGGCTTTAATTTTTAGCAGGTTGATGTCTTCATAAATGACATCGAACTTATTCTGTAAAACCAGCGATGTGTCAGTCACAAACAGTGGCATGTCATTCAGGTAAGAGTAATAGGCCTCGGCCAGAAAATTCAACCCGCCGGCATTACCTGTAATCCCGCCTCCGATCTTGATTCGCTCGTCAGTATAATAAATCAGGGGAGTGGAGGTCATAAAAGGGTTGATCCCGGCCAGGCTCCTGAAAGAATTAATTGACCTGTTCCCGGAGACCTCCGCGAAAGCTTTAAGTTTTTCATCTATGATCACAACTTCGGCTTTCAATACAGGGAATGCATCCATTCCCATAGTTGTTTGATTGGCAGAGCTTCCGGCTGCAATATTGATGTTCAATCCTGCTTCAAACCTGTATTGCCCGAACCCAAACCGGTAGATGGGCCTGATCAGGATAAATAAAGGGTTGGAAGATGAGATGGAGTCCTTGTAATTCAAGTAATCCAACCCCAAATCCAGGGCAAAAGAATGCTTAAAATCATTGCCAATGGTTTTAAATCCTTTATCCAGATCAGTAATAAAAGATACCTGGGATTCCCTCGTGCCATAGAAGTCGGAGAAGTAATGAAGTCCAAGCCGGAAAAGGTGGTTCAGCTTATACTTTTCTTTGTAATTGCTGCTGTATTCCGCATTGCCTTGCAAATGCTGAAATCTTTGCCGGATATCATCTTTGGAATATTGTACGTCAGGAAAATTGTCGGGAACGAATCCATAAAAATGAACTACATCACGGTTGTAACCAATATCGGCAGACAAGGTATGATTTTTCGAAAATGTCTTTCCGTAGACTGAAATGAGGTTATGACTGTAACCACTAGGGGGATACCCTTTTATTTTTCCCTGGGAAGAATGGTGCTTAAGCCTGGCCCCAAACTGGTATTTTTCCGATCGAAGAGAGCTGGCCATAAACTCCAGGTATGGCGTTGTATAATTACCGAACCCGACTTTTGCATAATTTCTGTATATCTCGTCCTGTTCCCCTTCACTGAATTTCATAGGCTCGACCGGATCAAGTTCCAGGCGGGTTTCAAGTCTTTTCGTTACATAATCATATTCGAAAGAAGGAGTGTCCTGTTCACCCGGGGTTATTTCCGGTCTGAAAGGTATTTTAGTGGCATCGCTGATGGAAGGAATGTAAGGTGCGATGATGGTCACCTCTTCATTTTGCCCCTGTCCGTATGAGAAATAACCGCTAAATACCAATATACTGATGGATATCAGATAAATTAAAAAGTTTCTCTTTAGGATCTTCGTTATCATGGTCTTCAAAATGAATTAAATCCGGAATAATCAGTTTATCAATTACTTAAAGCATCCAGCTTTTCCTTTGCAACAGCGCCCAATTCAGGGCCTTTATAATTATCAAGCACACTCTGAAGTGTTTGCCGGGCCTGAAATTCATTGCCATTCTTTAAAAAGATATCGGACAAAAGGATAAAACCTTTGGCTACCCAGTAATCAAAAGCCGCAAAATTCTCTGCCAGCGCATATATACGTTCTTCAGCCTCGACCAGGCGCCCTGTCTGGAAGGCAATCACTGCCAGCTGATAGCTGGCTTCAGCCCCGGTTTCGGTGCCGGAAAGCTTTCCGGAGATAGAAAACTCGAATTCAGCCTGTGTAAGGTCCTCCTGGGCGAGATAACTTTGGCCAAGGATAAAATGAGTTTCATTTGTAAGCTCTGCCGATGCTTTTCCGGAAGAAAGAAGTTTCTGCGCAGCCATGGCCGCTGAAGGAAAGTTTTTTAACCTGTAATGGCATCTCATCTGGCCGGTTAGCGAGGCAATTGTATTGTCAGGATCTTCAGCCACCATTTCCAGTTGCTCAAACAGTGGTAAAGCGGCTGAATAGTTGCCTTCAGAATACTCCATTGATGAAGCTGTGGCAAGAGCGGCTTCTGAGAAACGGGAACGCGGTTTTTCCGCTACCATCTTAAATCCTTCCAATGCCTGGCTTAACTGATTAGATTTTAAGTAACATTCAGACTGGTAATAATATGCGTTAGCGACAAAAGCACCGTCCGGGAAGCTATCCAGGTATTTTTTGAAGGAGTTGATGGCCTGGTCGCACTTTCCCTGCATGTAAAGATTCTCGGCCACTTCATAGTTCAGGGAATCTTCTTCGGATGAATTAATTTCGGCAAAAGACAATCCTTTTGCATAAACGTAATACTGGTCGACCTGTCCGGTTTCAATGTAGATATTCTTCAATGCGGCAAGTGCTTCCTGAGCTTCCTGGGTCCCCGGGAATTTCTCTGTCACATATTTGAAAGAGCTGATAGCCTGATTATAATCGTTCCTGTTAAAATAGATAAATCCCTTTCTTAGCGATGCCTGGATGGCTTTTCCTGTAGATGGGTAACCTTGTACAAGCTTATCAAAATAAACCAGTGCCTGGTTTTCCTGGTTGAGCAGGATATAGGATAAAGCCGTTTCGTAAAGGGCATCATCGAGATATCCGGATTTTGGATAATTATTGATCAGGACCTTCATGACATCAATCTTCCGGTTGAAATCCCCTTTAGCACCTTCAGAAAGGGCTTTATAATAAAGGGCATAATCCATTGAGGCTTCTTTTGCCAGGATTGCTTTGTCGTAATTCTTTATAGCCAGGTCATACTTTTTGGAAATGAAGCAGGCGTCGCCCAACCGGAGATATGCATCAGATATGAGCTTTGGATCGCGCGACTGGCCTGCTTCCAGGAACTTGTTGAATTGCGTGATGGCATCACCATATTCTTTCTGGTTGAAATATGCATAGCCAAGATTGTAGTATGCATTGCCATAAAACGATGATCCTTTGGCCTGTTTCGAATTCAGGAAGTCTTTGTAATATTTTATCGCAGCCGGATAATTATTCTGGCGGTAAAATATTTCTCCGACCCAATAGAGTGATTCGGCCCGTATGGATTCATCATAATTGAGTTCAGAAGCTTTTTGATACAGGTCGAGGGCTCCTTCCAGGTCTTGCATATTGAAAAGCTCAGCAGCACGGTAATAAAGGATTTTCTGGTAAGCAGCCTGCAGTTGCTCATTCTTGTTATTGATCAATTCCATGGATACCAACGCTTGCTTGTAATTTTTGGAAGAGAGGTATAATTGGGAAAGATAACCAAAGCCTTCATCTGAGCGGGGCGAATCCGGATGGTCCTTCAGATAGGATTCAAGCAGGCTGATGGATTCATTGTAAGGATTGAAGGGCGATTCCAGACAGATCTTAACATAGTCAAACAGCGCCTCTTCGGCCAGTTCATTGTCAAATCCGTCTTTATAAGCAGATAAGAAAGCATTGCCGGCATATTTTTTCTGCCCGGTTTCATTATAACAAACACCCAGGTAATAGCTGGCGTTCTGCGACAGAGCATCATTCTGGCGGATGACTTGCTGGAAATTAGTAATGGCATTTTTATATTCTCCGGCTTTGTAATTCACAAACCCAAGCAGGTAGTGGTCTTCCCGGCTGAGCGAATTCCTGTTTGACTGTTCATAAATACCAAAATAGAGAGCGGCATTTTTATAATCCTCCGCGTTGAAAAATGCGTTCCCGGTGATCCGGGCGATTTCCGCCTTATTGGTGTTATTGGACGACTCAATCATAGCAGGGCCAATGGCCATGATCTTTTCATAATCGCCCAGGTAGTGATAGATCTGGATTTTATATAGTGGGATGATCTTCTGATAGTGGCGATCGCTTTCGAGTTCTTCGAATGATTTTAAAGCCTGTTTATAGTTCCCCTGAAGATAATCAATATGTGCAAGGAAATATTTAGATTGCCCGTAATAAGGCGATTTCTGGTTGCTGATACGTTGAAAATAGGCTTTTGCTGTAGCCGGGTCTCCGGATTTCAGCTGGGAATAGCCGACCATAAAATAGAGCTCTTCCCGGCTGGCTTTACCGAGGCCGGAAACATTAACACCCTGGAAAGCCTTGATAGCGTCTTTAAACTTATTATCCCTGAAATATATTTTCCCGAGGTAAAGGTTGGCTTCACCGGCCAGGGCATTCTCAGGGTAAGTTTCGATGAACCGGCTTATTTTAGCAGGGGCATCAGCATTATTCAGCTCTGCGGCACTGATTGCTTCGTGAAAGGCAGCGCTGGTTGTTATTTCGGGATCATCAATAGTCAGATTGCCGGAGATATCGTGATATACCTGGCGTGCTGAGCCGAAATTCCTTTGCCGGAACAGATCATCTGCCAGCCGGTAGTCCAGTCCGGGTTGCTGAAATGTGGCGTTTTCCTGGCCAAAGCCCGTGAACTGCAAATTGATGAACAATAAAACAGGGATGAAAATCCTTCTCGGTTTAAAACTCATGGTTTATTAGATATACAAGGGTTTCAAAGGTAGAAAATCGACCGATAGGGATGCTTTAGGAGGATTTAACTTATTAACAAATGATTCTTAATTCGAACGGCAGAAGGTAATTATTATTGTTAAGATGCTAATTTGCCGACCCTTTTAAAAGTCGGCTCAGGGTCAAAATGGAAGAGGCTGCCCCATTATCCGGAGGCAGCCTCTGTTAGTTTCGGGCTGGCAGCCCTGTAAGCAGGATTCTGTATGTCCCCGCGAAAGCGGGGATCTCCACCATTTATCTTGGCCAGGCGTCACCGCCTGGCTCCAGCGGCCTACCCGTTCCGACTCCCTTTGTTTCCGCAGGATTCACGCGGGCAGCATGATGAGGGTAAATGCTTTTCAGGAAAGCGTTTACCCTGATCGGAACATATTTGGCCTTGCAACCCATAAGGTTTACCCGCCCGCCGTGTCACCACGGCGCGCCGTGGGCTCTTACCCCACATTTTCACCCTTATCCCGAGTGACTCGGGACGGTTATTTTCTGTGGCACTTGCTGTGCAATCCCCGCGCAAGCGGGAATCTCCTTCCCGTTAGGAAGTATGGCGCCCTGTGTTGTCCCGACTTTCCTCCCCCGCCTTGCGACGGAAGCGGCAGAGCGGACTGCCAGCCGGGTGCAAAAGTACAACAAAAATGCCAAAGTAGGCCAGGCCCGCTGAGACCGTATATTAAACCTAATGACTTTTGAAAGAATTATTAATTTTACGGAGGATGAACAACCTTCCTGTTAAATCGTTTGATTTAATTAATTCATGAAGGACCTCAGCGTAGGAAAAGAAAGCAGGATAATCTTCCAGTTTGCATTGCCCATGCTATTGGGCAATGTCTTTCAGCAGTTATATACTATTATCAACAGCATCATTGTTGGCAACTTCATCGGAAAGCAAGCCCTTGCAGCCGTCGGTGCTTCATTTCCACTCCTCTTTACCTTGATTTCTTTGGTAATTGGCGTTGGTATCGGCGCTACCATCATTATTGCGCAATATTTCGGAGCTAAGGACATAAAGAATGTCATCCGGACCATAGACACACTCTTTGTATTTATGTTCTTTGCTTCAATCCTGACGACTTTAATAGGCATAATATTAAGCAAACCGATTTTTCAGCTTATTCAGCTTCCGGCAGATATCCTTCCCTATGCTGTTGATTATTTCAATATTTACATGCTGGGATCAGTTTTCTTTTTCGGCTTTAACAGCATCACATCCATACTGAGGGGAATGGGTGATTCGAAAACCCCTCTCTATTTCCTTATCATCTCAACCATCCTGAATATAGCTCTGGACCTGATCTTTGTGGTGGGCTTCAAATTTGGCGTGAAAAGCGTGGCTTTGGCAACGGTCATCTCACAGGCTGTCGCCTTGATTCTTGCCATCATGTACCTGAACAGGACCCATGATTTCATAAACCTGAGCTGGCGAAGACTGGAGTTCGACAGGGAAATTTTGAATAAAAGCCTGAAAATTGGATTTCCGGTCGGATTTCAGCAAGCTTTTGTCGCATTGAGCATGCTTGCGATGTACTGGCTGGTGAACCGATTCGGTACCGATGCCACTGCTGCCTACAGCGTTGTCTTCCGGATCGATACCTTTGCCTCCATGCCGGCCATGAACTTCGCAATGGCGCTCTCTGCCTTTGTCGGACAAAACCTGGGGGCCCAAAAACCGGAACGCGTTAGACATGGTTTGTTATCCACTTTTTATATGACAACTGCCATCTCGATTGCAATTTCTTTGATCGGCATTTTCTTTGCAGGGCCCTTGATGAGATTATTTACCAAAGACCTGGAAGTAATAGCAATAGGTAAAGGCTATCTTCAGATCGTAAGCGGTTTTTACGTTGTTTTCTCCACAATGTTCATAGTAGGCGGGGTGATGCGGGGTGCAGGCGACACGTTTATCCCCATGCTGATCACCTTTTTTGCCTTGTGGGTCGTGCGCATACCTGTCGGTTATTTTCTGTCTGAAAAATGGGGCTATCACGGCATCTGGTGGGCAGTTCCGATTGCATGGGTTGTAGGGCTCGGCCTTTCATTCCTTTATTATATGACCGGCCGGTGGAAGAGAAAGGTTGTGGTTAGGCATGCCTGATGGGAAATGGAGGGAGCTGTCAATCCCCGAAAGTTTCGCGCTTGTAAATGAGTGAATAAGCCAGAACTGTACCGCTGGACTTCATCACTGTTTCAACTGTTGCCTGCAAAAGCTCTCCTTCAGGGCTGTAAACCCGGAAAATTTCGTGATTCAGGTCGCCGTTCAGATCGGTTTCTACCTGGTGGATGACGTTCCCCTGTTCATCAAAGGAGAATTCCGTAGTATTTTTCCTTTGCTTATTTTCTTCGATGATCCGTACGATCCTTCCATGCTCATCTTCTTCATAAATATTCCGCTCGATAAGCTGATCACGGCTGTTATAGCGCAGTTCCTGTTCCCTGAGTCCGGCGGTATTGAATTGATTTATCACGGTAAACGGCTCTTCTTCTTCTGATGACCATATCCTACGGGTTGAAATTAATCCGTTCACATAAGTATCCTCCTGCCTGAAAACCACTTTATCATTTTCATTATACCGTTCAATCTTAACTAACCGGTTATCTTCATAAAAATATTTTTCGGTAGACTCCACTTCATCTTCATCATCCATAACCCGCATCCCGGTGAGATTTCCCCGCTCATCACAGAAATATTCATGCGTGTCTGTTGTCCCGTCCAGGTAATGGATAAATTCCCGGGCCACGTGCCCGTCCTTATCCATCTCCGCTTCCCGCCGTTCGAGAACTTCATCATCCTCGCCGTAAATGAGCGATTCGATCAGTCTGCCGGCTTCGTCATAGCGGTATTCTATCTTATCAGCAATTTCCCCATCCCGAGTGAAAGCTAATTCAAGAATGAGATTACCCGACTCATCGAATTCCCGGTGGGATTGTTTTATGTCGAATTCCTGATCGATATTTATTTCCTCTCCGGGCAGGTGATCGAACCTGTAAATTGTTTCGCTCTTTATTTTTTTACTCATGGTGGCCTGAAAACTTCAATCTGTAAAGTGAACCCGTGATTTCGGCCAAAATTGGTTATTTTTGTCCAATTGACCAAGAAGTTTATTGTTTTTCCGTTTTACACCAATAAAATTTTTCACTACTGACCGACTAAATTAATATAAAAGAGGGTACTTCCAAACGGTTTCCCCTCGATGTTGTAGTTTTGTTTTGTGAACCAAAAACTGCAACATGGGTAAAGATACAGAAATAAAATTAGTCGGACAGCCGATTTTTAAACAAGTACTCGACTTGATTGAAAGAGTAAACATACCAGGGTTGGTTAAAAAGAATAGTGCTGACCGCTATTATAAGGCTTTTCGGGCCAAAACACAGCTTATTACCATGTTGTTTGGTATTTTAAGCCGATGTGACTCAATGAATGAGATATGTG
>Ga0265292_1000338_pt1 | contig 73960 bp, 93 predicted proteins | sample Munlanlewell296A_FD_189080 | JGI IMG/M metagenome (GOLD analysis project Ga0265292, IMG submission 189080) | Leachate microbial communities from a municipal landfill in Southern Ontario, Canada - Leachate well 296A | ecosystem: Engineered > Solid waste > Landfill > Unclassified | place: Canada...
CAAACTCAATACACTATGAAAAAATAGGCGATATGCAAGAAGCGATAGAAGACTTTTTAGATAATCATTTTTTTAAGCTTAACTTGTCCCATTACTTATGTCCCTAACTAAAATACGCTGCGATCAATAGTGTGGTTTCATAAACATTTATTAATCCCTGCTTCCTTCGTTTAAGTATGCAACTCACCATCATCCTTGTCGAACCAGAACACCCCGGCAATACCGGTGCGATAGCGCGCGCGATGAAGAATTTTGATTGTAAAAATTTGATACTTATCCGTCCCCTCTTCAAAAGAGATAATGAAGAATTACGGAACAGGGCAAAATGGGCAAATGATGTCATTGATAACGCAGTAATTCTCAAAGGAAAAACAGGTACCAATACCACACTCAAAAATCTTCGCAAAAAATTCGATTATCTTATTGCAACAACAGCAATTATCGGAAGGGATTATCATATCGCCCGAAGCCCGATTACACCTGAACAACTTGCATTGCGTATTGCAGAAATTAATCCTCGATCGAAAACAAAAATAGGGATACTTATTGGCCGGGAAAGTAGTGGTCTCACCAATGATGAACTAGCCATTGCAGATTTTACTGTAACGATTCCTGCATCAAAAGACTATGGAACCATGAATATTTCCCATGCAACAACAATCATTCTCTACGAATTATTCAAGAAGACGAATAGCGAACATCTGACCTCACATATTACACCGATTTCTGGAAGAGAGAAAGAGCAAATCCTCAAGATTCTTAATATGCAACTCAAAAAAATGTCCTTTGCGACTCCAGAGAAACGCGAAACGCAACGATTAGTCTGGAAGAAACTCATCGCAAAGGGATTCCTCTCCAAACGTGAGGCATATGCACTCATGGGATTTTTGAAGAAGATAAAATAGATGTAAAGGAATTCTGCATTAAATACATCACTGATAAGTAACTACGGAACACAACATTTATAAACACTAAGCAACATTCCTATAAAAAATATCACGAGGGAACACTATGAGCTATCCAGAACCTTTGAAACCGTTGAGCGTCATAACAGAAGAAGAACTTAAAACAATGGCCGAGTCAGGATATGATCAGTTTGCAATAAAAACAACAGGAGTTGGAGACTCTGCTAAAAATATTGTCTTCTACCTTAATTCTGCCGGAAATAAAATAGCTATAAAAGAACAAAATACTAACAGCCAAGACGCTAAAACAAAAGAATGTTTCATCGTTGAACTTCCAAAAGAGTATTTGCCTATACCTAAGTGGATCCTTATTGAAAACGCGACTAACCCAACCTATATGCGTTAATGGTAACCATTAGATTTTTAAAGTTTTTATTCTTTCTTACCGTATGGACACGTTAGAACAACAGATTCTTGTCATGCTACGCAAATCGGAAAGTGGACTCACCATTAATCAGATTTCTCTTCATGCAAAAAAAGATCGTCATACGATTGCAAAATATCTCGAAAAAATGCAGTCACAGGGACTTATTGAGATGCGAACACGGGGAAAATCAAAGATTTATTCGATAACAGAATCCTCGCTTATTAGCGCTATGAAGAAGAACGATTCACTCGCTGCAGAACTTAGTCAGGTCTTTCAAGCACTCGACCAGAAAGTGATGCTTAAAACAAAAAACGACCTCATTAATTATAATCGCTGCTTTGAACATGCAGGAAATAATGCGGTGTGCAAAAACTGTCCTGTCGAGGAAACATTCAAAACAGGAAAATCATCAACAACAAGAGGAAAATATGCCGATATCACCGCGCATCCTATCACGAAGGATAATGATGTTATTGCAGTTGTTGAAATCATTAAGAAGAGAAAATCAACTAAATAATGTATTAGCGTCGTTCACATTCGAGTATATTACGAAAAGAAAATTTCACCACTTGCAATCCTGTGAAATTTTCCCAAATACCTATTCAATAATGTTCACACATTGACGCCAATACATGAACAATCAAGAGAGTGTAAGAGAAAAAATGATCAAAAAAGATATGCTTATCGCAGACATTGTAGAACAGCATCCTGAACTCGCAGAAGTATTCATGGAAGATCATGGACTCCACTGTTTTGGATGCGGTGCAAGTATGTTTGAGACACTTGAACAGGGAATGCTTGTCCATGGTATGACTGATGAAGAGATGGATAAAATTGTTGCAGAGATTAACGCGCAAATTGAGAAGACAAAAAAAGAATCCTCATCAAAAAATCAAGGGAGTTCTCATGAATGAAGTCGAAGTAAAAATTCTGGAAATTGATCGCAAAGAGATTGAAGAAAAACTCATTAAGCTTGGCGCAGTGAAGATATTTGATGATGAGATGTATGACATAAAATTAGATAATAAAGAAGGAGCTTTAAAAAATAATAAACAGTTATTGCGTATCCGTAAAGAAGGAAAAGAGATAACACTTACGTTTAAAGATAAATCTCGAAGCGAATTTGTAAAATCATCTGAAGAGATTGAAGTTACGGTAAGTGATTTTGACACCATTAAAGAATTATTTTCGCGACTCGGATTTACTGAAGAACGATCGATACATAAGCATCGTACAAGTTATAAACTTAACAACATCCGATATGAATTCGATAAATATCTTGGAGAATATGATTTTGTTCCAGGATTCTTAGAGATAGAAGCACAGTCTGAATCTGATGTTCTTGCTGCTGCGAAACTTCTTGGATTTGCTAAAGAAGCATGTAAGCCTTGGACTACGATCGATATTATTGAACACTATCCTCAAATTAAAAAGTGATATTATTTCAAAAGTAACAAAAAGACAAAAATATTGACTATTTGTTAATACACTAATTTATAATTCCTTCGCCACATACGGTCCTTCATTGTGATATCCTAATTTCCAGTAATATTCTTTGACACCGACACCGGAGATGACGACCATCTTGTTCTTTTCGTGCGAACGTGCAATCTCTTCTGCTTTGGCTACGAGTTTTCGACCAAATCCGCGATGCTGTGTCTTCGTCGTATCTGTTCCTTTGATAACTACTGCTTGTCCATAGACGTGTAATTCGCGGATAATCGCGGAATCAGTCGTGATTGATGGATGTAGTGATCGTGGCGGGAATCGCAACCGCACAAATCCCAAGATATTATTACCTGCTTCCATACTGATAAAAAATTCTTTACCTGAACTTGCGTCATATTCATATATGATGATTTGTGGTTCTGCAAGTATTTCGCGGGCCCCAATTTCCCTGCATCGGATACATCGACAATGTACATTGCGTTCGCGCGCAAGATCCCTAATATATTGACGCAAATTTGTTCTCCCGACACCTGCAGTTGTTGCATACGTAGGTATGTCGCGTTGCACACGCATCACTCGAGAATACTCAGGAATATATTTCTTAAATTCAACAATAATATCCGCAGCCTCTTCTGTTGTAAGTGGCGTAAAGTTTCCTTTCCGGAATTCTCTTTCTAATGCAGTTCCGGGCATCACCATGCAGGGATAGATTTTAAGCATGTCTGGTCGATAAGCAGGATCGCTAAAGATTGTCTTTAATGATGCAATATCTTTTTCCCTCGATATTCGTTTACCATCAACATCAGGAAGTCCTGGCATCATGTGAAAATTAAGTTTGAACCCTAAATCGCGCAAATCAGCTATTGCTTTTTTCGTATCCTCAATAGTATGCCCTCGATGGACTTTAGTAAGGATATCATCATAGACTGTCTGCACCCCAAGTTCTACACGCGTCGCCCCATATTCGAGAAATTCTAATCCATAATCTGCAAATGCCCAGTCAGGTTTGGTTTCAATCGTGAGTCCGATGCATCGGATCGTTGCAGTCTCATTGATACGTTGCTCTTCTTTTAGAATTTTGATATCCTGATTTTTTAAGAGAAGAATCTTCTCTTTTAATCGTTCACTTCGGTTTGTATCATAAATATTTCCAGGAAGCTCAAAGAATTCGCGGAATCTGTCAACATCAAGAATTCCATTCTGGAAGAATAGTTTTGAAAAATCATTATATGCCTTATACGAATAATAGATGTATTCGTCGCGATATTCTTTTGGATAACTTGGGAATGTCCCGCCCATGATGATCTGATCGACTTTGTCAGGGTTTTGTCCGAGAATGATATATTGTTCTAAACGGTTGAAGATGATACGATAAGGATCATAATTGTTCCTGATGCCGCGCATGGTGCTGGGTTCTTTACCTGTATAACTTTTTGGGACATCACCGAATGCAGAGTTCAATCCGCCCGGACAATAGGTACATGAACCATGCGGACAATTAAACGGCATAGTCATGGTTGCAATCACCGCAACACCACTGCCTGTTCTCATCGGTTTTGTCTGCAGACAGGTTCGTACGAGATTAACAGATTCTTTCGGTGTATTCAGATAAATCTCAATATCAGTCACATTCTGCAATTTATATTTTTTCGAAAGTTCACGCTTCTTCTTCGAAAGATCCATCTTGTTTGGATGATGTTCAATGATCCAGGGGATGATTTCTTCAAAAAATTGTTTCTTTATCGCAAGAACGTTTTCTATATGCTCGTCTTTCTGTTCGTCTTCAGGCATAGGAGAATGGAACGAAGACGGGTTTAAATGGGTTATGGATTACGGTACCATCTATGATTAAAAAGATATTATTTCGAGTATTTGTTTGTTATGATTTTCAGTTCTGAACAGATATTCTTTTTATTAACAATATAACTTTTATCAAAAATGATTGTTAAATAATCTATCTGTCCACTTAATTTCTTTAAAGAACCATTTTTCGTATTTTCAACAATAGTGGATAAGTCAACAACCTGTGTACAAGTTAAAGAATTATCTTGAGGTAATTGATAAAAAAATTGGCGGAGTACACAATCAAATTCTATACAGATACTGCCTCTATAACCGACACTCTTATCAAAAGTGGCGTGTATATCAGAAATATAACTCGTAAAACTCTTTCGCCAAAGTTTTTGTTCTAAATACTCTTCTCCTCGCGACAGCATATTTAATACATATAAAGATGTACGAGTATTTATGGACAAATCATTTTCAAGTGTTTTTACAAGAATTTTGTTGTTGTTCATATCACGTAGTAATACAACCAACATATTTATATATTTGTACTCCTTTTTAGGAGAATATGGATGCCGAATCATTAAAAACACTAGGATTAACGGATAATGAAATAAAGATTTATCTTGCAATATTGCGACTAGGCAAAAGCACCGGTACACAAATAAGAAAATCTACGGGGATAACTAATTCCTGTGTATATGCCGCAATTGATTCGCTAATCACAAAAGGATTGGTCACCTACGAAAAACTTCCCACAGGAAAAATATATTGTGCATTAGACCCGTCAGTATTAAAAGAATATACTGCGCAACGCATGAAGCAACTAGAAGAAACCATACCTTTTCTGAGATCAATACAAAATCTAGATAAAAAATCCACAAACACCGCAGTATTCGAAGGATATCATGGTTTTAAATCTGCAATGCTGCAGATGACTGAAGAATGCCCTGTCGGTGAAACCATAGATATTATCGGATTTTCGAATCAAGCGTATAAAAATACGAAACTCGCAGCATTACTCCGAGACATAAATAAAATATCTGTACGTAAAAAACATAAATTTAGAATGATTTTAGATAATAAAGATAACAGTTTTTATAGACAACGAAAAGAGGAAAAAATTTCAGAAATCAAGTTTATAGGCAAAGATTTTGTAAGTCCCGCAGCGATAGATATATTCCAAGACAAAGTGTACATGCTCATGTGGGATGAAGAACCCTATGCATTCTATATACAGAATAAAGCGATTGCTCAAGGATTCAAAACATATTTCAAATTCTTATGGAAGATGGCAAAGAAATGATATTAACTCATAGAATCTAAAATGCTTTAAATGGGTTATGGAATTGAATGAAACATCAATGATGACTAAAAGAGTCATAAAATGCTTTTTTCTTCTTTCGTAACACATATTCGTAAGGTAGTGAAATTATTTTCCCGATGATACTTCCTGTTGGCGCTGCCTCGATAAAACTGTGTGTGCCGTGTTCTGAACCTGCAACGATGGTGCTACTGCGAAGGTTAAGTAATCGGATTACCGATTCAAAAAATATCACAATAAGACCGGAAGCCATTGAATCCCATGAAAGGAGCTTAGGATTATATTTACACACCGATTGCACCACCGCATAAGTCATCGCACAATATACTCCAAGATTTGTAAACACCGAAATACCTGTAGCGATCAATGGATAATATAACTTCCCCCCATAATAATACTTAATATAGGAATCTTTTCCAGTCGTATTCGTATCGCGGAATTCTAGCCTATTCTCCAAATCTTCTTGTACTTCACGTGAAAGATTTCCAAGGAATGGATAGGTCAATCCGAAAAGAAATTTTGCTAATCGCTTATGCCGGATATCAAGAAGCGCGGTTGTATATCCTTGGGAGGATAATTCTTTTCTAACCTGTTCTTGTTTGAGTTTCTTTTCGAGTTCATCCATAGTTATCACCACAGAGGATTATGAATAAGATACACGGGTCAACATATTAATTTATGTAGTCAGATTTTTGACAACATTTATAATTAAGAACATCGTTCACAAGATAATGAATACAGAAATACTGCGCGAACTCGGACTGAACGATTTAGAAATACGTATTTATCTCGAACTCATAAAATCAGGAGATCTCCTTGCATCAGGGGTCTCTGCAAAGCTGTCATTACATCGAACTACATCGTATTATATTCTTGAAAATCTCATCAAGAAAGGTCTTGTCTCGTATGTTATCAAATCAGGAAAAAAATATTTTCATGCAACAAATCCTGAAAAACTTATCGATATTGAAAATGAACGATTAATTCAACTAACTACACTTGCAGCAGAACTCAAAAAATTAAAATCGCTTGATGAACAAAAGACTTTTGTTGAAGTGTATGAAGGGACTGATGGATTAAAAACAGTGTGGGAAGATGTTATTCGATCACTAAAAAATAAAGGCGAACTATGGATTATTGGTCGAGGAAAGGCACCTAAACTATTACCTTATTACATGCCTAATTTTCATCTCAGAAGGATTGCAAAAAAGATCAGTATAAAAATAATCTATAATGATATTCCTGAATCACGGGAACGCGGACGAGAATTAAAAAAAATGAAGTTTACAACAGTAAGATATCTTTCTAAGGATCATATGATACCAATGTCTGCACTGATTTATGCAGATAAGACAGTATTGATCGCATGGAACGAGAAGCTTACGACTGCGGTACTCATGCAGGATAAATCAATGAATCAAAGTTTTAGAAGTCAATTTGATATTATCTGGTCTCAGGCAAAAGAATGATAGTTATGTTAAAGAATAGGTTCCTCTCATGTTCTGAATAATCCCTTCTTCTTCCAAACCCCCAATCACTTCCTCAATAAACTCTTTTTCTCCGAGTTCTTTAATAAGTGCATTCTTCAGCGCAGTCTTCGTCATCGATTTCTTTAACAGTAACCGCAGTATTGCTCCACGATACTGTCGTTTTGAACCTTCGAATTTTGATTGCGGTGGCGCAATGCGTGTGTATTCGCAGGTTTTTCCCACCTTGAATGCACTGCAGGTCTTTTTGAATGGACATTCAGGACATTTCGGATTCTTTGCAGTGCAAATCATCGCCCCGAAATCCATGAGTGCGTTATTCCATATACGCCCATGAATAGGTGTTTCTGATTCGATTTTTTTATTAATAGACTCGATTGATCCCGCACCTTTGAAGTAATATCTTGAAAATATCCGTCGGATATTTGTATCTGTTGCAGTCACGCCTTTGTCCCAACTGAATGCGGCGATTGCACGTGCAGCATAGGGACCGATACCTGATAATTCTTGAAGTTCTTCGATTGTTTTCGGCAGTTTTTTTTCTTTTTCGCGAGTTACTAATTCTTCTGCTGCACATTTTAGAAATAATGCTCTCCGATTATACCCGAGACCTGACCAGTATTTCAGAACGTCAGTATTTGACGCTTTTGCAAGTGCCTTTGCATTCGGAAACTTCTTCAACCACCTATTGTAATAAGCAATAACCCTGTCGACCTGTGTCTGCTGCAACATGACTTCAGAAACCATGATTTTGTAAATATCAGTTGTCTTACGCCAGGAAAGATCGCGCTTGTTTGAATTGTACCATGAGAAGATGGTTTTTTTGAAATCCATAATCAAAAATCAAGTTCAGAATATAAAAAGCTAATGAATTATTTCTGTAGTGTCTCCAAATATTTTATCGGATCAAGCGCATAATTGATGTTTAGTAATGGTTTTGGCGCGTTGATGATATCATCGAATCCGATGCGCGGGCATGCAGTATTCACCCAGACTTCAATGAATGGATAATTCTCAAAATGCCCCATGTCAATGGTGTTGTCGAGAAATATATATGCTTCTTTGCCTTCTGCATTGAGTTTTTCTCGAAGTTTCATTGCGCCATGCAAATATTGCTGGCCCGATTTAAGTGTGACAGTTATTCCAATTGTTTTTGCGCTGATAAATATTTTTAGGTTTCTTCGCAATTTATCGATATTTTCCTGGATGTTTTCCTTGCCGATGATGCGCATATGATCGCCAATCGGATCGTAGAGTATGATTTCCTTGAATGTGTTGCTATGAATCTGCGCGTAGAGTGCTGCTTGCGGATGGAATAATCCATCGCCAATATAGAGGATTACGTCTGCTTCATCAATTATGGAATCTTTGAATGATTCATGATACGCATCGCATCCGAGGATTTGTGTATCTTTATCTGTTCGCTTTGCCTTTGTTGTAAGAATCTCAATATCAAGTTCTTTCAATTGTTTCTTTACAATTTCAAGTTTTAAGAATTGTACTGATGCGAAGAGTGCGAGTTTTTTTACTGCAAGTTTTTTGAGATGGTCAAGTATTTCCTTATTTAATTTGATCTCCTTTGTATAGACTGCATCGATATATATTGTGTCGACCATGATTAATTCTCCGATTTCTCTGTTGTTTGCGTCGCTCGCATTTGAGTGTTAAATCGATTGAAATTCTTGCCACTTGCAATCCTGCAAGAATTTCTCGAAGCGCAAACAGAAGATGCTCGCACATTGACGCAAACAACATTCATCTTACCATCCCTCCGGCAACCGGTGGAATTGGTTGTGGCCGAATGCAATGAGCAAATCGATATCTTTCGGAAGTCCGACTGGAATATCACATCCACCGTAACAACTTGAAAGCCAGATGATGGTTTTCGCGTTCGTCTTTGACTCGATTGCATCAACAACTATCTTTGCCTGCGGCTTGAGACCATCAGGTAATTGGATGAGAACTAACTTTGCTTCCTTCTCCTGAACTTCTCGAACAATACGATCAAGTTCTAAGTCGAATGTTGACATGATGAAAGGAACTCAAAAGAGTTTAAAAGGGTTATGATAGAAAAAAATATTTCTACGATTTATTCGTAGGGTTTGAAGAATGTTGAATCAACAAACGTCAATTTTACACTTTCTGGAACTGAGCAAGGAGGACCGAATCCTTTCTTATAAAATAATTCATGATTATAATCGCCAGTTGTAAATCCTGCTCGTTCTCTTTCCATAGCATCCCATCGTCCATCATTATCAAGATCCGAAAGAAGAGTGTAACCCGAGCTCATTGTTCCGTTTAAATAATCAGGGTGCAAAACAATAGTCTGATTTGAACTGGGTTTCGGGATTCTTGTATCCACTTTTTTATCTTTGTTTTGTGCACACCCGTACATCAATCCAACTAATGACACTCCAACTACGATTTTTTTTAATGCGTTTAATGTTTTCATTTTGACCTCCTTGAACAGTAGATACCTACTGTTTAGTGCTAAATAGATTAAGTAATATTTAAATATGAGGGACCCCCTAAGGGTTCCTATGAAGACTATTCTTCGAGAAATTGGCCTTACAGACTCAGAAATCAATGTCTATCTTGCAGTGCTTGAACTCGGTGATTCAACCAAAGGACCAATAACCAATAAATCACAAGTAACTGGATCAAAAACTTATGAGATACTTGAACGACTCAAACAGAAAGGGCTCATTACGGAATATCTTAAGAACAAAATTAAACACTACAAGGCAGCAAATCCAAAACAACTCCTCCAATATCTCGAAGAAAAAAAACAAAAAATAGATTCAGCCGAAACACAAATCCGCAGCATTCTCCCACAACTTCTCGCACAATACAACACCTCAATAAAAGATAGTGAAGTAGAATTATTTACCGGACTCAAAGGAATGCAGGCGATATTTTACGAACAAATTGACATCATGAATCCTGGAGAAACCGCATACGTGATTGGCGGAACAAAAGGTATTGCAGAAGAAGCGATGATTGCATTCTTCCAAAAGATTCATCAACTACGCGCAGAAAAAAAGATTAAAACAAAAATGCTCTATAATAAACGGCAAAAGATAACCACTCAAGAACTCTTCAATAAATGTGCGTATACGCAAACAAAATATATTGAACACACATCGCCTGTTGCAATCAATATCTATAAGGATCGAACAGTTATTATCATATTCAGCTCAGAAATAATTGCAATTGCAATAAAAAGTCAGGACGTCGCAAACAGTTTCTTAGAATATTTTAATATGTTATGGATACGTGCGAAAGACTAAGTAGATAATCTCTATAAATCAATTAAACACTTCATCATCTGCAAGAACTTGTTTCCTCAGTACCACATATGTCTGTTCATAGGTGTGTGTTTCAGGCGTATATTCGGCATGCCAATATTTTTTGGGGATTTGCAAAAAATCCTTTTGGGAAAGGATGTGATGTCCAAAGATCCCTCCTTTTCTCTGATTGCGCGTTATTGCAGTCTTATGATGCCCATCATAAATTATCTGTTCTTCACCGAGAATGATGATCGGATCCTCGAATTCTGCTTTTCCTGATTCGCGTAATTTACGTTCCAGATCAAAATAGATATCTGGATTAAGAAGATGCGTCGGTTTTAATTTGAATGGATTAAATGATTTCAATTCAAGCATGCATGATCCCCTCGAATATCTCTTCGAGTATTTTTTTTGCAGCATCTACACGATTCGGCGCATTGAGAATCGGCCTTCCAATGACGAGTAATGATGCACCATCACGAATAGCAACAGTTGGTGTGGCGATACGCTGTTGGTCATTTTTTTCAGACCATACGGGCCTAATCCCTGGAGTCACAAAGTGGATTTGCGGAAAATCTTTCTTGAGATGTGAAAGCTCTTGAGGCGAACACACAATCCCTCTAATGCCATTTTTTACTCCAAGTTCAATAAATGAACGTACTTGTGCTGACATTTCCTGCGTGACATGCAATTCGTTATGCAGTTGTTCAGAAGATATTGAGGTGAGGACTGTAACACCTAAGAGCATGAGGCGTGATTGTTCAGGAATATCGCTTAGTGCATTCACTGCTGCCTTAACCATTTCTGAGCCGCCGGAGAGGTGAATAGTTAGATAAGAAACATCGAGTTTTGCCACTTCCTTGACTGCCTGTGCAACAGTATTTGGAATATCGTGAAATTTTAAGTCGAGAAATATCTTGCACCCCCGTTTACGAATTTCTTTAATAATAGCAGGACCTTCTGCAGTATACAACTGTAAGCCAATTTTAAACACACCAATATAATCTTTTAATTCATCAACAATTGTCAATGCTTCTGCGCCTGTTGCAACATCAAGTGGTAGGCATAAATGATTTTTCGCATCCAAAAAATTATTCGAATCCATGTTTCTTCCCCCAACCTGCAGTGTCAACAGTCCAGTCGAGGACAATATCGCGCTCTTGCGCAGTAATAGTTTGATCGCGTATTGCTGTTTCTAATAATGCAGTCAGTGTAGTGAGTGTATATAACACGCAATGTGCATCCAAAAATGCTTGTTGTGATTTTTCCATCCCATACGAAAATATTGCTACGCAATCTGTCACAACTCCTCCTGCTTCACGAACATTTTCAATTGCTTTAATGCTGCTTCCGCCAGTACTGATAAGATCTTCAATGATGAGTACGTGTTGTCCTGACTCCAGTCTTCCCTCAACAACCTGTGTCTTACCGTGTTCCTTTTTTTCCGAACGTACATAAATGAATGGCCTGTTGAGTTGTTCTGCAACAAGCGCGCCCCATGCGATAGCACCAGTCGCAACTCCGCAAACCACATCAAATTGAAGGTCTTGCTTTTTGATGAGTTCAACAAAATGTTCAACAATCATGCTGCGTGATTTTGGATCAGTAAGAAGTAATCGATTGTCACAATAGATAGGACTCAAGATTCCTGATGTGTAACGGAATGGTTTTTGCGGCGATAGGCTCACTGCGTTCTGGGAAAGAAGTATTTGTGGAGTGTTCATAATTAAAAAAGTAGGGAGGTATTTATTTAGTTTCCCATTTCATACGATAAGTTAAATAGATATGCATTTAAATATAGCTTCCAGAGAATATACATCCGAGTATCTATTAATGGTTACCATTAGGATAAGATTTATAAAATGTGATTCTCTCCGGAAAGCATGACGGATAGTACCGCAATAGCGAAGGATGCTGAAAAGAAGGATGATGGAGATATTGAGATCTCTCGCGAATTATTCGACCATAAAGACGATGTCAATTACAAATATACCATCCCGCAAGGATTGAACGAAGAAGTCGTAAGAACCATTTCAAAATACAAGGATGAACCCGAATGGATGCTCCAGAAACGATTAGAAGCACTCAAGATTTTTAACAATCAAAAGATGCCGAATTGGGGCCCGCCATTAAATGATCTCGACTTAAACAAAATATCCTATTTCCATATTGCAGATGCAGAACATAATGCAAATACTTGGGAGAATGTCCCTGAAGAGATAAAAAATACTTTCGAACGTTTAGGTATTCCCGAAGCAGAGCGTCATGCACTTGCAGGTGCAGGCGCACAGTATGACAGTCAAGTCGTCTACCATAATCTCCAGGAAGAATTAAAACAGCAAGGCGTCATCTTCGAAGACATGGATATTGCAGTCAAAGAATATCCTGAACTCATACAAAAATATTTTATGAACAAATGCGTACCTGCAGGAACCCACAAATTTGCATCATTACACGGCGCAGTATGGAGCGGTGGAACATTCATCTATATTCCAAAAGGCGTCAAGGTCGAAAAACCACTCCAAGCATATTTCCGAATGAACGCCCAAAGTCTCGGACAATTCGAACATACTTTGATTATCGTCGATGAAGGTGCAGAAGTACATTATTTGGAAGGTTGTTCCGCCCCAAGATATTCCACAAATTCACTTCACGCAGGATGCGTCGAAATCTTTGTTCATAAGAATGCACGCATGCGTTACAGTTCAATAGAGAATTGGTCGAGAAATACATATAATCTTAATACGAAACGCGCAATTGTTGAAGAGAATGGCGTCATAGAATGGGTCTCTGGAAATTTAGGAAGTGGAGTAACCATGCTCTATCCGTCAAGTATTCTCGTCGGTAGGGGCGCAAAAGCAGATCATATTGGTATTGCATTTGCAGGCAATGGACAGAATCAGGATACGGGTTCAAAAGTGTATCATCTCGCACCGAATACGACAAGTGTTGTGAAGAGTAAGAGTATTAGCCGCGGCGGCGGCATCAATAGTTATCGTGGACATGTCAAAATAAAACATGGCGCGCATCATAGTAAATGCTCGGTCAATTGTGATGCATTAATGTTTGATAATATTAGTCAATCAAATACTTACCCGACTATTGATATCCTTGAAAAGGATGTGACTATGGTGCATGAGGCAACTGTCGGAAAAATCAGCGAGACACAATTATTCTATCTCATGAGTCGCGGACTTTCAGAGGAACAGGCGATGCAGATGATAGTGAGCGGATTCATTGAACCAATCGTTAAAGCATTACCGCTTGAATATGCTGTTGAGATGAATCGATTGATCCAATTAGAGATGGAGAAGAGTCTGGGCTGAATGATATAAATGAATAATATACCAATCATAAGGGATAGTGCAGAAATGACTGGTGGAGAATTAGTCATCACGCAAGATACAGAATATGTCATCCGCGAGATGAATACTGATATCACTTTTGAAGTCCAAAAACATGCTTCGCTTCAGATCATATTATTCACCAATCAACCACAGCATTATCGTATCATCTGCAGACTTGCAGGCATGGAATCGCGCGTCCATGTCAATGCAATATCTTTTTTAAGAGAGGGAACATCAACACTCACTATGCAAGCAATCCACGAACATTCCCATACCTATTCACGCCTTGAATCAGTAGGAGTTATTGTTAATGGTGATTCGCAGATTAATGGACTCATAAAGATCGGGGAGAACGCACACACCTCTGACGGTTATGAAAAAACAGATACACTCATCATCGGCAATGGAACATCAACCACGGTTCCTGACCTCGAAATCCATAATAATGACGTGAAATGTAGTCATGGATCGAGCACCACTAAACTTGATGAAGAAAAATTATTCTACGTACAGAGCAGGGGATTATCAGAAAGCGACGCAAAACGTATTGTGATCAAAGGATTCTATATGCCTGCACTCCAAAAAATCGCAAACAATATATTGCGTGAAGAGATTGAACAAAAAATCGATGATGCCATTAACGGTATGGAGCACTCATGAGAAAAGATTTTCCCATCTTCAAACACTTAAAAGATTTGCATTACTTAGATAATGCTGCAACAACACAGAAACCAAAAATCGTCATTGACGCAATCAGCGGATATCTCGGTAAAGAAAACGCGAATACGCATCGCGGCATCTATATACTTTCAGAGAATGCAACACAAAAAGTTGCCGATAGCCGTAAAACTATTGCAGGATTCATCAACGCACAACCCGAAGAGATCATCTTTGTGCGCAATACGACTGAGGGAATGAATCAACTTGCAAATTCCTTAGGTAAAGATCTAAAACCGAATGAGGGCAATATTATTATTACTGAAATAGAACATCACAGTAATTTTGTCCCCTGGCAACAGCTTGCAAAATCTAAAGGAATGGAATTGCGTGTCGCAAAAGTTAATAGAGAAACATTACTTCTCGACCCGATCAGCGATCTTGTTGATGATGATACTGCAATTGTCGCGTTCACTGCAATGTCTAATGTGACAGGAGCTGTGTTTGATGTCAAAACAATTATTGCACAGATTCGCAAGAAGAGCCCGGATGTGACTATCATCGTCGATGCTGCGCAGGCGATTGCACACCAAAAAATTGATGTCAAGGATTTGGATGTGGATTTCCTCTGTTTTTCCATGCATAAAATCTATGGGCTACTCATCGGCGTAGTTTACGGGAAAAAATCTTTGCTTGAAAAGATGCATCCATTCTTTTACGGCGGTAACATGATCCATACAGTCACTATTGCAGAAAGCACATGGGCTGATCTGCCTGAAAAGTTTGAGGCAGGAACAATCAATGGCCCAGCAATTGTCGCATCTGCTGAAGCGATTAAGTATGTACAATCCATTGGGATGGAACAGACTTCGGGCACTGAAGAAAAATTAACTAAATACGCGCTGAAAGAATTACAAAAGATTTCGCAAGTAAAAATTATTGGACACACAAAAATAAAAGATCCTTCGAATCAAGTGAGTGGTTTTGGTCCAATCATCAGTTTTACAGTCGACGGAGTACATCCGCATGATCTTGCAACAATCTGTAACAAATATCAGGTATGCATCCGTGCAGGACATCACTGCTGCCAACCGTTCATGGATAAACTCGGAATTGCAGCAACCGCACGTGCAAGTATCGCATTCTATAATAGGAAACAAGATATTGATGCGTTGATTACAGCGATTAAGGATGCGATTGGAATCATAACAAAACCAGAAATTAAAATCATTGAATCTGAATCAGAAATTAAAAAACAAGAACCTAATACGCTGGGAAACCATACACCAAAATAATAATATCTAAATATAAATAATTAACCAAATGGAACCTGACCCTGCAAACAATATTGACGCGATGTATCGCGAAGAACTCCTTGAATACTATAACCACCCAACGAATCGCGGAGCAATAGAAGACGCTCAAATCAAATTTAGTGATCAGAATCCGCTCTGCGGAGATAAAGTCGAATTATTCGCGAAGTTGGGTATTGATGGTAAGAAAATTGTGCAAGTCAAATTTCAAGGGAGTGGTTGCGTCATCAGTATGGCATCAGCATCCATGATCAGCGAATATGTTGAAGGAAAATTGATGGACGATATCCGAAAGATGACGCGCGAGGATATGTTGTCGCTCTTGGGATTAGAATTAACTCCTTCCCGCGTCAAATGCGCAATGCTCGCACTCACGGCATTGAAGAAAGGGATTGTGGAGTATGAAAGTAAAAAAATAAATACGACGGAGATGCCATGACAAAACAAATTGAATTAACACTAAAAAACATCCACGTAACAATCGAAGGAAAAGAGATTATCAGAGGAGTAACATTCGATGCGCATCGCGGAGAAATCATTGCAATTATGGGACCGAATGGCTCGGGGAAGAGCAGTCTTGCAAATGGGATTATGGGACATCCCTCCTATACGGTTACGGGTGAAGCGTTGCTTGAGGGTGAAGATATCCTTGCATTACCTGCAGATAAACGCTCAAAAAAAGGATTATTCCTATCATTCCAGTATCCTGTAGAGATTTCCGGAGTGAGTGTTGCAAACTTTTTGCGCACTGCAATGAACGCGCATCGCGGCGATGATCATAAGATAAAAATCATGGAATTCAATAAACTCCTGCATGAACAAATGGAATTATTACACATCCCGAAAGAATTTGCAACACGGTATCTTAATGAAGGGTTCTCTGGTGGAGAAAAGAAGAAGATGGAAATACTCCAGATGGCAATGCTCAAACCAAAAGTTGCAATACTCGACGAGACAGATTCAGGACTTGATATTGACGCATTACAGAAAGTTTGTGAAAGTATAAACATTTTGAAAGAGAAAAATCCTGATATGACACTCATTATTATTACACACTATCAACGTATGCTCAATTATGTGCATCCTGATCGACTACTCATCCTCATCAACGGAACAATTGTTGCAGAAGGCGGGAATGAATTGATTTCAGAAATAGAGAAGGACGGGTACAAGAAGTTTAAGGGATAATCAAATTTATATAGTTCTCAAACGTTCCCACAATATGTTCGATGATCAAATGTTGTGGGAAACACCAAAAATCGCGGCGTGCAAAGGTACAGAAAAATATCCGCTTCCTCAAGATAAATTTCCAAAAGGCGTTGATATGACTGAATACTATCAAAAAGAAAAGTTATTAGGCGCAGTTTGTAGGTTTCAAAATAATGAAGGAAATTGCACAGCCAATGAAATTTATTCAACTCAGACCGAGACAATATCTTGCAAATACTGTTCCGAAAAATTAGCAACAAGTATTGGAACATCGCAAACTATTTAATACGGCGATGTTAGAGCAGAGTATGGCACTTACGGCTGCTGAAGAAAAGATTCTGATTGTGAGTACGGGAAAGACGAAGTATGTGTGATTACGAAAATGGATAGTGATCTAATTCTATATCCCTTAATACTGAGACAATCTGCAATTCATTAATAGAGAACCTGTTTCGTACAGCGATAATAAACTCCTGTAATTCCTGTTTATCTTTACATTCGACCTCAAAATCAATGATATTATTTCCAAAATAGCGTGCAATATACAGCACTAACGGATGCGCCTCCCCGAATGCGACGAGCTTTTGCATATCATCAGGTTTCTGATTGTGCAAAAAGAATATCAGTTTATAGGATTCTCGACCAAATTTTTGCGGATCACAAAATACCCTGTAGCCTAAAATAATTTTCTTCTTTTCTAGACTTTTTATTTTTGTGAGAATTGTAGGGACACTTAAGTGTGTTTCTTTTGCAAGCGCAATAATGGTTTTTCGACAGTTCTTTCGTAACGCAAGAAGCAGGATATGTTCGTGTTCATCAATATGTTCTTCCCGGTGGATAATATGCTGAGTGTAGGGTTGTGGGTTAATATACTGATAGTTTTTCTCAACAACTTCAGTCAATTCGAATATCGTAAACCTACTAATAATAGGATATTTTTCGATAAATGTAGTGATAAACGAATCGACTTCAAAAGAACTTTTTGCATAATAATCAACAATTAAATCCCATGTACTATTAACAAATCCCGCCCACGCAATACCGACATGTTTTCTGAGATAATTTAAGAGTTTTTCTTGCAGAGAAGCGTCTAATTGCGAAAACCACAATTTAATACGAAAAAGTCGGTAACCTACAGCTAAGGGATTTACAACTACATGAAATCCGGTTATGATACCATGTTGCTGTAATTGTTTAATACGGTAGTCTGCAACCTGCTGAGAAACCCTTGCCTTCTTTGCAATCTGCGTGATAGTGGCACGAGGAGTGGCGCTCAGCAGTGCAAGTAATTTGAGATCTACGGCATCCATTAGGTAAAAATAGAACTATTTCTATATAAACTTTATGATTTACAAAAATAACCATAGAAAAGTTAAAATAAGTGAATAGTTTAATAGAATTATGAAATATCATCTATTAAAAAGATATAGCACGCTGTTACCTGTTCCTGTTTTATTAGCAGCATCATTCGTGTATCAAACATGCGTCTTCAAACCAATGAAAGATATTGACCCGTATACTAAAATGTATTGGGATTCTGTAGAGAAATGTGTTACTGTAGATTACGGATTAGGTGCTGATAAGTTTTATGATACAAATGATGATGGAGTACTCGACCTACGTAAACGACAGATGCTCATGAAAGTAATCGGATCAGTGACTTACGATAAAACAACAATAGCAACGCAGCCAGAAATATTTAAAGAGATAAACAAAACATATAGACAATGGAGAGCAGAACATAACCCATAATAGAATTATCTCTTTCCCTTCGTCACACTGTTTCCAATAGTGTGTGTCGCATGATGTTTATTCTTGCGGTAGACTGTGATGATTTCGTTCTTGAAATCTTCGAATGTTCCGTTCTTTATTGATTCGCGAGTCTTTTCCATGAGTCGTTGCATGAATCGCAGGCTATGGATTGTTGCATAACGTTTACCGACAGGTTCATTGAGTTTTAATAAATGACGGATGTATCCTACTGAAAAATTCTTGCAAGTAAAACAATCACATCCCTTTTCTATAGGTTCCTTATCACGGATATGTTTTGCTTTGAGGATATCGATTTTTCCGTGGAATGTAAAGATTGTTCCGTGACGTGCTGCTTGCGTGGGATAGACTGAATCAAAAGTGTCAAGTCCTAATCCTACTGCTTCTACAATATCATCAGGACTTCCTACACCAAGAAGATGTTTAGGTTTTTTAGGATCGAGATGCGGCATTGAGGCGTTGATTGCAAGAAACATCTCTTCGCGGGTCTCGCCGATTGCAACCCCGCCGATTGCATTCCCATCAAAATCCATTTCACACACCCATTTTGCAGACTTCTCACGCAAATCCATCTCATATCCTCCTTGGACAATACCGTAAAGGAATTGATCCTTTTTTGTATGATACTTTTTTGAGAGTTCACCCCAACGTATCGCATTATCGAGGGATTTTTCGTATTGTTCGCGTGTCGCATTATAGGGTGCAACATCGTCAAGCATCATGACACAGTCTGCTCCTAATTTTTGTTCAATCTCCATGATTTTTTCCGGCGTCAATAAGAATCTTTTTCCATCAAACGGACTTTTGAAATGAATCCCCTTCTTTGATGTTGTCTCAAGAAAACTTTCGCGAAGCATCTGAAATGCCCCACAGTCAGTGAACATCGGCTTATGATAATTCATGAATGCCTGGATATCACCGAATTCTTCAATCACCTCAAGCCCTGGACGGATGGAAAGAATTAATGCGTTTGCAATAAGCCCATCAGTACAATCACGATAATCATCGGGACCAATGCATTTTCCCACACCCTTGGTCGCAACAGCCATAAAGTAAGGTGTTTCAGCAGTACCATGTTTTGTGACAAGTTTTCCGACACGTGCCTGCGAATTCTTATCCTGATGCGTAATTGTGAATGAGATATGAACAGATTTAGGCATAATGAATGGAAGAAGAGAGGGTTTAAAAATTTGAGGATTTCAATTGAAGATATGTTGCAATTGCAAGCACTCCAAAGATCGCAGAGACTACAATTGCTTTTAGCGGACCGAGATAATCAATAAGTATCCCACCAAAGAGCGTAACGAGTAACGCTGCCATTGAAAGCATCATGTTCTTTACTGATCCGGCAGTTGCACGAATTGAACTTGGGACATGTTTATGAAAATACGTCTCAATAATCGTATTATAAGATGGACGTAGCATCGCCATATGCGCTATAAAAATAAGTGCGCCAAAGATAAAGAAAGGATGAGCAACAAACAACAAAGATAATAAAACAATCATATCAACAAAAATAAGTATTGACATACTTGTTTGTATATTAAACCTTTCAAGATAACGCGGAATAAACGCACTCACAATCATCACAACGCCAAGAATTGCGTACACTAGCCCTAAATATGGTGTAGGTAGCGATAAATATGTAAGTAATGGTTGCCACGCATTATCAGTCATAACCATCATTGCAGTAAATATTCCTCCAAGAAGTATGAGGAATAAGGGTCGCTTGCGTAAAAACAATTTGAATGTAGAAGACGCTTTTTTCAAAGAAGTAATAAACAGCTTCCTTAAAGAAAAAGTTGATAACCCTTGCTTTTTTCTGGGAGTATATATTTCTTTATTGAAAAACACGAAAATTCCGCCGATAAGAACACACAATCCTGAAATAACCCAGACCCATTTAAGCGAATAATATTGCACAACAACAATAGATACAAGTGGTCCGATAATAAATCCTATTCCTGCAATGACCTGAACTTTAATGAATGATTCTTGAACGAGATCTTTACGTCTAGCATATTTCAAATTATCAACACGCCATGCCTCATCTGCTCCGCTAATAAACGTCACGCCAAGACCTGCAACAAACCATAATACCAAATTAAGAATGAATGAGTGAACAAAAGGGATCAATATAATGGCACTTCCAAGAATTGTAAATCCTATGAATACAGACAACTTTCTACTCTTTAAATCGGCAAATATACCGGTCGGAATTTCAAATAAGATTACGCCGAATGCGAACCCTCCGGTAAGGATTGCAATCTGAAAAAATGAATACCCTAACTCACGAAAATAGATAATAATGTACGGATCAAGAATATTAGAGAGTCCAAGAAAAAAGTACATCACATAAAACGGCCAGAGTAATCGCCATTCATCTTTTTTGAAGAGCATATGTGTTTGTAGCTGCATGGATTTAAAAATTTAAGTTTTTAGGAAGACAAGACTATAAATACACAATCATTAAAAAGACTACAATAATAATTAAAACATGACTGCGCGTGAGAAAATTCTCGAGTTCCACGGATTCAAACTTGACCGATTCCAGATTGAAGCAATTGAAAGTATTGAAAACAATCATTCAGTAGTCGTCTCTGCAGCAACAGGCACCGGTAAAACATTAATTGCAGATTATGTGATTGATAAATATCTGAAAGAAGGTAAGCACATCATCTATACTGCACCGATTAAGGCGCTTTCCAACCAAAAGTATCGTGATTTCAAAGCGCAATATGGTGAAGAAAAAGTCGGCATACTCACAGGTGATGTTACCATCAATCCTGCAGCGCCGCTGAAGATCATGACAACTGAGATCTATCGCAATATGCTCCTTGCAAAAGATTCTGATGTAGAAAATTTATCCTACGTCATATTTGATGAAATCCATTACCTCGGCGATATTGAACGTGGAACAGTCTGGGAAGAATCAATCATTTTCAGTAAGGAATCAACAAGATTTCTCTGCCTCTCGGCAACAATCCCAAATGCAAAGCAATTTGCAAACTGGATTTCCTACATCAAGAAACATCCTGTAGATGTGGTGACTGAAAAGAAACGTGCAGTACCACTCGAACACCGATTCTATGATGATGAACGAGGTTTCGCAACACTTGATGAAATTGCAAAATGGAAAAAACTTGACGAATATCCAAAATATCATCAAGCATTCAAGATGCGAAAAAAAATGCTCGAAGAATCAATGCGCCGCAAGAAACGGAGCTTCATGGAACTCCTGCGCGATTTAGAGGATGAAAAAGCACTCCCGACCATCTATTTTTGTTTTTCACGTTTACTTACCCAAAAAAAAGCCGAAGTATTGCAATCAAAAAAGAATTATCTCACAAGTAAAGAATCGATGATTGTTGCAAAGCTTATCCGGGAAAAGATTGATGCAGCAGATCCTGCAGTGCGATCGCTACGCACAACGCAACTCTTACGCGAATGTCTACAGAAGGGAATTGCCTTTCATCATGCAGGCGTCCTTGCAGTCCTTAAAGAATTAGTCGAGGAATTATTCAGTGCAGGGTTTGTGAAAGTACTCTTTGCAACAGAGACATTTGCTGTCGGCATCAATATGCCTGCAAAAACAGTGTGTTTTGATAGTTTAGAAAAATTTGATGGCATCAATTTTCGGTATGTTACGAGTAAAGAATATTTCCAACTTGCAGGACGCGCAGGAAGGCGTGGAATAGATACGAAAGGACTTGTTGTGACTTTGGTTGAGCGCAATTTTGCGGATATCTCGCGCATGAAAAGGATTACGCAGGGCGATAGTGAACCACTTGAATCACAATTCAAACTCTCTTATAATACTGTCCTTAATTTAATCCATTCGCATACGCTCGAGCAGCAAAAAATTATTCTTGAGAGTTCATTCTATTCGTACCAGAAAGAAGGTAAGAGCGGCTCGCAACAGATCATGCATTCATTCATGAAACGTAAAAAGAAACTCATGGACGAGGGGCATATTGTTGTTAAAGATAATAAAGAAATATTGACTGAGAAAGGCCGATTCACAACACACATTTATACTGAAGAATTACTCGTCTCAAACATCTTTTCTTCATCACTCACGCCGCAACTGAGCCCGAAAGAAATTTTGATTATTGCAGGAGCAATCGTCTATGAAGAACGCAAGAATATTGCATTTCGCGGCGAAGAACGCGGGATCTCAAATGAAGTCTATCGTAAGGTTGCAGTGCAACAATTGACTGCAAGGTATCTCCATGAAAAAAAGATGCACACCCTCGAACCATTCCTCAAATCATGGTATATGGGCTGCGAGTTTCTCGAACTCATGAAATATACGACAATGCTCGAAGGAGATATTGTGCGATTCATCAGGCAGATTCTTGATTTGTTACAGCAAATCATGCACGCAACACGCGACAATAGCTTGCGCGATAAATTAAGTGATATTGCACGAAAAATTGATCGGGATGTGATTGCAGTACGGTTTTAGAAGAGAATATTATTTCTGCTCCCATAATAGACTAAACTGATTACGATATGCTTCACTGATATCTTTATCGACGATTCTAACTGTTTTCACATGTTTTTGCCAATTGATAATGAGTGTCGTATTGCCGCAGACCATGGTCGATACTGTTGAATTCCGGTGATACGTCCCTTGCTTTGCATACGTATATTTTAGGGTACGAAGAAAGGTTATACGTTCTTTGGCGTCATAATCATAGATATGATACATCTTCACTTTCTTTTTTATGCGTTCTTTATGAAAATCATTAATATGTGATTGTACGATTTTCGGAACATAACCGGGAATATCAAAGACATAGATTGATTCGTTCTGTTTAAGAAATTCATACATAAGATTCATGAATGCGTTAATGCCCTGAAAAACACTAATCTCCTCAGATTCTTCATTAAAATTTCGCTCCATCAATGGAAGGACGGATTGCATCCGTTCCTTCTTCTTTTCTAAAAGAGAGATGAATTCTTCAGGTGGAACAACAGTAAGTTTCTGCTTACTATTGATCACTGCTTTTACCACTAACGCTTTGTGGATGAGTGATTCGATTGCCTGATAGGTGTTTGCCTTATAGAGATGTGCCTCTTTCGAGATACGATACGCTGTTGACGACCCTTGCTTTAACAGTGTAAGATAAATAACTGCTTCAGTCTTGGTAAGACCAAATTCTTCGAGCACGGCTTGGATATCTTGCATAAAAAGGTAGTAGTAAGTACTACTATTTAAATTTATATACTTCTTAAACTTTACTGATTAGTAGTAAATAGAAATTATTCAAAGAGGTGTTAAACATGAACAAAATAACTGCATTCATTTTGGGAACAATTGCCGGAGCAACAATTATGCATAATTGCGAAAATTATAAGCCGCAAAAAATACCGACTGCTTATTGGTACGATACACAAAAAACAGTAAGAATATACGACGATACAACACGCCAAGAGAAATCTGCAGACTGGACAAACTATATGATAGGTACACCGAAAGGAAAGATAATGACGACACCCGAAAATCTCTACCATACATTTGATTCATATGCCGGATTTAGAAAATCCAACCAAACATACACACAAATCCTGGAAGAAGATGAACGTGCAAGAACTGGTGCAAGTATGCGAATACCACTACGTGCAATAAAACATAACGACACATTATTTATGATCTATTCTGACAGCGTGTATGTCGGATTTGATGGTATCGGCGGATATGAGAAGATAAGAAAATGAACTAACAAAACAGCTAAATTTATAAATCGTCTCTACCATGAAGTGAGTGGTGATGCCCATGAATCAAAATATTGGCTTAGCAGACAGGTTAATTCGGTTAATACTAACGATTGTTTTTGTGATACTCGGTTTTGTCTATAGTTACTGGTGGTTTATTCCTGCAGTAATACTCCTCATCAATGCAATCATTGGATGGTGTGGATTATACTCACTGCTTAGATGGAGTACGTACGCTGTTGAAACAAAACCCGCAGCAAAAAAAGCTGCTCCGAAAAAGACTGCAAAGAAAAAGAAGAAATAACTTAATTCATTGTCGTGAACTGGAAAGACGTTTTATTGTACCAAAAGAGCGGAATTTCCTGTTCATATTCTTTTTCATTTTTTCTATTTTTAATACAATGATCTTGCAATGTCCTAAAGTGTTGTTCTCGCGTAACATATATTTCCTGAAATTGTTCGCCGTATAATTCTCGCAATGCTGCAGGAATAGAAATTAAATCGCGTCTAACAGTTAAACCATAATCATCGATAGTAGCCATACAATGTAGAAATAATGAGGAATTCAAAAATGTTGTGGAATACCCTAAAATTATCCGCCATGAATAACCATCAGAGATTGCGTCCGCTCTATTCCTTCTACAAGTTGCAATTTTGTCAGTAAGCACTTATCAAATTCGGCAACATCCTTGACGCGTACAACAACCACCAAATCAGTTCCTCCAGAGACAATATCTGCACGTTCAACAAAATAGAATTTACGCAGATCACTTGCAATATCATATTGGGACTTATGTTTCGATTTCAAATATTTCAGATTGACAGAGACAAGCACATAAACGAGTAATCCCTGATCAAGTGCCTGATGATCTACATCGACAGTATATCGCTTAATGATTCCTGTATGCTGCAATTTGCGGATGCGATGATGAATGGTTGTTACAGGAAGCAGAATCTTTTTTGCGATCTGCCGCGTCGTATACTCTGCATGATCCTTCAAAACATCCAAAATTTGCCTATCTTTCTTATCAATTGTACCCACAATGGAACAAATGTTCCAATTAATATATAAATTTAGCTATTTTATGCTATATTTTACCAATAGATTGAGCATAGTTATATAAATAAGCAAAACATACTATAAGTAACGAGGATTGAAACAATGCAACAAACAATGGTAACGCCTGATTATCGGAATTTCACATCAACATCTTCTTAGATTCCAGATTCCTCGACAAATAGATTCTTTAACAAAACCCTCTTTTCATCCAGAGATATCTCCATTCTCCTGTTGGCTCCGTAGCTTAGTCGGTAGAGCGTCCGACTGTTATTTCTTAAAAAAATGTTCGAAACAGTTATCGGAAGGTCAGGGGTCCGAATCCCCTCGGAGCCGTTTAGAAAAAAGTAGAATAAAAAAATACAAAGGTGATTCCCATGAAATATATTGAAACACAGAAAGCGATACATGAAGTAAAAACAGTGTTTGAAAAAAAATTGAGTAAAACACTCAGACTAACGAAGGTTGTCGCGCCGCAATTCCTCATTCAAGGAACAGGATTACAGGACGATCTTGCTGGAACGCAACTTCCTGTACAGTTTAAGACACGCGCAAGTAATCTGGATGTTGAAATCGTACATAGTCTTGCCAAATGGAAGCGTGCAACACTGAGCGCGAAGAAATTTCCGGCGCACACCGGTCTCCTAACAGATATGCGCGCCATCCGTAAAGATGAAGATATTGATGAGATACACAGTATATTTGTAGATCAATGGGATTGGGAAGTAGTTATCGATAAAACAGATCGTACAATTCCTTACCTTAAGTCTATTGTGCGAAAAATTTATCGCGCGTTATACGAGACCGAAAAAATCATTGCAAAAAAATACGGGATAGCTTTCTACCTTCCGAAAAAAATAACCTTCATCCACACAGAAACATTAGAAAGGGATTATCCTTTATTAGATCCTCGAATGCGTGAGGATGCTGTTGCAAAAAAGTATGGTGCAGTATTCATCATCGGCATCGGTCATCCACTCATATCAGGAAAACCACACGATATACGTGCAAGTGATTATGATGATTGGAGTACAGTAACAATGCAAGGCCGCGGACTTGATGGAGATATTATCGTCTGGGATCCTGTACGGGAAAAAGCGCTTGAATTAAGTTCCATGGGTATCCGCGTCGATAAAAGAGCCCTTGAATATCAACTTAAACATTGTGGCGAAGAACATAAACGCATGCAACCATTCCATAAAAAGATCCTTGCAAAAGAAATGGCACTTACCATTGGAGGAGGCGTCGGACAATCACGTGTATGTCAATTTATCCTCAAGAAAAGGCACATCGGTGAGGTGCAATGCAGTGTATGGAGTGAAAAAATCAAGCGTGAAGCAGCACGTCAGGAGATTATATTGCTAGAATAAGAAATTTTTTAAAGTACAAACTATTCAAATAAAGGTGGTATCTATGACAACAACATTTATCTCAATTAAAGAAGCAATGCGCCAAAGCGCAGGAACAGTCCATCTGAGAGGGTGGTGCTATCGTGCACGTGGAAGCAATGCGCTCCGATTCATCATCTTACGTGATTCGACTGACATCATTCAATGTGTTGTAGAAAAAACGCTTGTTGATGAATCAAGTTGGACTGACGCACAAAAAACTGATGTTGAAGCATCACTAGAGATTGTGGGAGAAATCGTCGAGGATAAACGTGCACCGACTGGTTTTGAAGTCAAAGTCAGGACATTGAAACTTGTAGGTATAAGTGTCGGTTGGCCCATCCAGAAAGATCAATCCACAGAATTACTTGCAGATAATAAACACCTTTGGTTGAGATCAAGATATACGACTTCGATATTAAAAATTCGCAGCACTGTAGTCGGTGCAATCGATGAGTATTTCCGCAAAGAAGGATTCTATGAATATCATAGTCCAATCTTTCAGGCAACACAGGCAGAAGGTGGTTCGACATTGTTTTCCGTCAACTATTTTGGTAAACCCGTCTATCTTTCACAAACATGGCAACTCTATGCAGAACCTGCAATTTTTGCACTCGAAAAGATCTATACCATAGCGCCAGCATTCCGCGCAGAAAAATCGAAAACATCACGGCACTTGACTGAATTATGGATGGCTGAAATGGAAGTTGCCTGGGCCACATTCAAGGATATCCAAGACTATGGTGAAGCACTCATCAAATTTGTTGTTTCACAGGTTCTTGAGAAACATCAGGAAGAATTAAAGATCCTCGAACGTGATATTAAGATACTTGAGAAAATCCGGGATGAACCATTCCTGAGAATGACTTATGATGACGCATTAAAGGAATTAAAGGATCGTCATGAAACAGACCTTGAATGGGGTGAGGATTTACGCACCATTGAAGAGGACATCTTAAGTAAAGCGCATGGACATTTTACCATTGTTACGAATTATCCAAAGAAGGTCAAGGCATTCTATATGAAAGAAGATGAAAAGAATCCTGAAGTTGTGCATGGGTGCGACTTTATTGCGCCTGAAGGATATGGCGAGATCATCGGCGGATCAGAACGTGAATCAGATCTGGAAAAGATTAAAGCGCGACTCGTAGAGATGGGCGAGGATCCGACGAAGTATGAATTTTATCTCGATACACGCAAATATGGTTCAGTTCCCCACGGCGGATTCGGCATGGGAGTCGAGCGATTGATAAGTTGGATCTGTCATCTCGACAACATCAAGGACGCAATCGCATTTCCAAGAACGATGCTGAGGGTTACGCCGTAGAATTACAGAAATATTTTTTTATTTTCGTTTCTACAGAAAAAACATCATAGTAAATTATATCTTATAATTGTCTGGGAGGAATCGTTTTAATGCATCATACGCCATCGGAGGAGTAATAACCAGTGCCGTTTTTCCTTGAGTGTGTTTCTCAATATTAAATTTTATATTTTCGAAGAGTTTATTAGATATTGATTCTATCCCCCGCGCACCAGTGCCTCTACGGAGTGTTGCATCAGCAATCATATGATATACCTGTTCATCAACATCAACTTTGAGATGATATCCTTCTTGTAATAATCGAATTTGCTGATTAACTATAGAATCTTTGCCTCGTTTAATGATATTAACAATGTGATTGTGTTCTAATGGCTTCGTAAATGTAATGATTGGGAATCTTCCAATAAGTTCGGGTTTGAGACCATATTTTACCAGATCATCGGGAATAAGTTGATGATATAAATCAACAAGGTAATTATTATCCGGTGTCTTTTTCTCAGTAGTATCTGCGCCAAAACCAAAATGCTGTCCACCTTTTCCTAACCGTTTCTCAATAAGAGATTCAAGACCAACAAATGCCCCTGCGGCAACAAAGAGCATATTTGTAGTATCGACATCGAACGTGTTTGCTTGATCAATAGGAACTTTGAGGCGTGCACTTTCGACCCAGCTGATAAGTTCATTTTGGAGACCGCTTCCAAATCCTGTCCCGCTCATAGAAGTAACAAGTTTATCTATCTCATCGAGAAAGAACACTGATCGAGCGACATTCGCTGCATTTCTTGACGGATACAATGCATCAAACATCGAGAGTAGATTCGCATCCTTATAACCGGTAGTACTTACTCCTGCAAGTTTTGCTTCTGCAAATGGTACATCAAGAAGCCTTGCTGCTGTTCTTGCAAGTTCTGTCTTTCCTGTTCCGGTCGGGCCGACAATAAGTACATTACTCTTTTTTATTCCCGAAGATCGTGTCAATTGATCGTATACAGCGACTGAAAGACTTTTTGTTGCATCCTCCTGATGGAGAACATATGATCCGAGTCGCTCTGCAATGGCAGCAGGTGATGAAAATGAATGTTTTACTGGCGCATTCACATTCACCGATTGTTCTCTATGTGATTTTTCAACTATCGTATTACCCGATACATTTTTTCCTTGAGAGGATTGCGACGATGTTGCTCTTGGCAAAGATGTAGGAGTGTCGCCTCTTACGTCTAAAGCTGATGCACTGATCACATACAGACGCGATTTTGCAATATCTCTAAGATATACTACTGAATCGTTTGCAAGAGATGATTGTGTAATAACGCGTGCACGTATTCGTTGGGTCTTTTTTTCTGGAAGTTTAAGACTAAGGATCGCGGAGATTAGTTCAGGTAAAGAATTTCTTCGTGGAATAAGAATATCGTATACTTCATTAGTACGAATTTTCGGAGTGTGAAAACGTGATACGCTGCTTAAATTATCTGAATTATGTCCTTCAGGTTCACCTTCAATGTAAAACTGCCACGGTCTTGGAACGCCACTGTAATAAATAATCTTTGATATCATTCCTGTGAATGTTTTTGGACTCCATCCTGTTGAGGCATCATTTTTGTTATATCGCACTATCATACCCGGTTCGAACCCGCACTCTGACGATTCCCACCGTGAAACACGTTGTGCAATGTGTTCAAGATCCTTTGTAGGAGTGTTATTCATAGTTATAAGAGGAAGAGTTAAGGGTTTAAAAAGATTACTGTTTTGACGCTACTAAATAGTTACTACAAATAGTTTTTGTAGTGGTGCATTATGTTGGCCACGTTCCTGTCCTGCACATTTTTTTATATCCATCAACTCCTATGGTATCAAATATCCCTTGAAGTCGGAGGAGTGTTAATTCATCACGTGTCCATTCACCATTCGGTGCATTCATGGTGCCGAATTCATGGCTGTAGCATTCGTCAGTATTGCGTGAAGCATAAGGAAGTAAGTCATAAAAATTTGGCGCCCCAGGTAGTGGTGTGTCAATAAAGAAATTGATGTAAGATGCACCGACTTTCCTGAGTTCTTTTGCAAATCGAAATGAGTTTTGTATTTGTTTAGGAGATTCCGCATAAACAGTTTTTCCATCACGATTAATAAACCCATACATCAGACCACAAGTCACATTCATATCATACTGTTTAAAGAGCGAAACAATCTCTTTTGTCAATATACCATCAGCATTTAGTGTGGACTTTTTTGAGGTTGCAAGTGATTCAATATTCGGTGTTTCGACTGCAAGGTACGCACCATAACATCCACTTGACGCCATTTCCTTAATGAGCATTTCAGTCGTTATTCCTGCGTGTTTTGCCTCAATGACGCGATCAAACAAATGCGGATTTGTAACACTTGCATAAATTTCCTCTTCACCCACTGACGGATGGAGTGCGATAAGATTGAAAAGACTAACTCCGCCTTCTTCAAACCAAGTCATATCGTATTTTTTTAATTTCTGAAACACTGTACGCGCCCGTACAGGGTCGTGAAAGAGATGATCATCTTCGATAAGCAATTCGCGAACGCCGATGGAAGAAAGATACGCAAGAGATTCATCAAGTGTTTTTTCACTTTGAGCAGTCCAGCCTCCCTGAACTCCCGGTATTGCGCAGAATTTACATCCAACATTGCAACCTGTTGTCGCAAAAAAATAAACAAGATAACCAGTATCAAGCAGCCGTGGACCGGCAGAATGGAACGGACCGGAGTACTGATTGAGATTAAAAAAAGAATAGTCTAAAGCAACATCTTCGAGTGTAGTAATAAAATGACGTTTTTTATTCTCAATAACGCTGTTATCCTTACGATAAGCAATTCCGTCTATTTCTTCAATTGATTTAGTTGATTTTCCGCTGAGAACATCTAGGAGTTCGACAAATGTCTTGTCGCCCTGCCTTGTCACCACATAATCTATCGGAGAATCAAGAAGTGCATCACGCGGCAGTCCATGAACGTGCGTTCCTCCCATGACAACTACAATGTTTTGGTCTATTGATTTAATAATATCTGCAAGTTCCCGTGCATTACCCCATTGATGCGTATAATCACACGTAATACCAACAACAGCAGGTTTTGATTGTCGTAAGCGCTCTTCTATCTGGTTACGACTTAATCCATAACGGATCACCTCGCTGTTGTTCTCACTTCTAAAATATAATTCACTCTGAGTCCACCCTTCGTATACTGCATCAATAATGGTTGTGGAATAACCTGCTTTTTTTGCAGCAGATCCGACGCGAAGTAGACCTATCGGCATTCCTGCACGTTGTTGTTCTTCGATATATTTGATATTATTTTCTTTTGCTTTTGTAATAATAGATTTATAGTCAAACCATGTAGGACGATTATTCTGACGCGCAATCGCCTCTGCAATACTATCAAGCGATCTTCGAATGCGTGTATAATACGGCGTCATTAGAGTAATTGCCGGATTTGCAGGAATTGCTGTTATCGAATCAGGCAGTCGCCCATCCGCAAGCTGTTTTGCGAGTATGCTTTCTAATGACCGTCGATTCTTATCTGGTCGTAAAATAATCTCGTTCGTCATCACTTCAAAGTGATATCAGAAGCTATTTTAATCTTTTACCCGAACATATTCGGTTTGCGAAGAGACTCGCTAAATACGGATTCTTAGAAAAACGTATATAACCAATTATATTTCCATCGTACATGAATCACCTTTCAGATGCGCGCTGGAATGAATTATGTGAATGGGCTCTTGACGACATCATGGCAAACGCGGTTGCTGATTTTTATCAGAATAATACTGAAGATGCAATGGCTTTAGTAACGTTGACGCAAAAACAGCAGGAGTTTCTTAAACGCAGAGGATTTCTTGTGATTGATCGCGAACCAAGAGATTATACTACTGGTCCTCAAGAAACAAAGGATACACCATACATCTATGTATTGCCTTCGATAAACAATCCATTTAAAACAACCATGTGCGCATATATTAAACAAAATAAAAAATCGTTAGAAGTAGAACCTGATTGGCATTTTGGTATGAAAGATCCGAATATTATGGGTGAAGAATTATCAATAAGCATGCTTGAACAACTCGTTGCACTCTGTGCACCCGTCATAGATAATTATTTCAAAGAAGACTTAAATAAACCAATCAAAATCTATGTTCACGACGCGTACAAACCGTGGATGGATATTGTCGCGGCATTAACTGAGAAATATTCAAGAAAATAACAGTTATGGACTCGCCGTTTATCTCATTCTTGTTTCAATCCCTGTTCAATGATCACCGGCAATAACTTTAATTCTGCACGACGCAGATGTTCCTGATAGGTTGATACTGCACGTTTTGCGATCTTTGCAAGTTTTTGTACAGTAATTTTTCTCGGATACGCGTAATAGCCGTATTCGTAAGCAAGTTCGAGTGCATGTTTCTGACCTAATGAAAGCTTCGGCATGACATTCGGAAAATACACATCAGTCAGGACCGATTGTTCAAGTTTCATGATCGTACATATATCCATGTGCGACTTTAATGATTTGATGAATTGCGTAAGTTCTATCTTATCCCACGCAGCGACTTCCCAGTATTCGTGACCGTCATAATGATTCACGACAGGTTTTACAAAGAAGATTCTTCGCGTATGATAGAGCATAACATGCTCGCCATCAGGTGCAAGTTTGATCTCATAGGTAAACATGTCGCCGGAGATTTCAACTTTCGTGATGCGCTTATCTGATTTTAGATCTGCAAGAAACTTTTTCTTTTGAGTATCATCCTTACTCTGGAAAAAACATGTTGTTGTCGCATACTTCTTTTTTTTCTCCTCATACCACGTGCTCGGATATGAATATACAATGAGATGAAATTTCTTGCAACGGTTCACAATCGGACAATCCTTGTGCTGTAATTTAAGTTTTGTAATCCACATAAGAGAATTTAAGAGAATGATGTTTAAATAGTTTCCTACAGCTCGAGTATCTTATCTCCTACTTTTCGCATGCGATCCTCGTACTCATACACTTTTTCTCCTTCGTGTTTCTCTTCTTCGAATGCAAGAAGGAGTTTTTTGATGAGTGCATATTCCTTGTCCTTATCTAAACCCGTCACTTTGACTTGCTGGAGATGTTCTTTGATGATTGCATCCTCTGCCTCTTCAAGATTCTTTTCATCGATCTTTACTTCTTCAAATTCTGAGGAGAGAAGTTTTGTCGTACTCTTGACAATAAAATAAGCTCCTTGTGTATAGATGGATCTGAAGATCTCCCGGAAATGGATATCAGTCACTTTGCCTGTCTTTAAGACTCCGAAAACTTTGAGTAAAACAATCGTATTCACAAATTCTTTTTTAGCAATCTTCTCATTCAATTCCCGTTCTACCTCTTCAGGGCTGCGATGGTTTGCGTCAATACTGATGCGAAAGATGTTTTTGAGATTGATCTCTTCACGAGTTATTTTTCCATCCTCATAGATAAAGAATCCACCGTTCCCGAGTTTTTCAAGTTCACTAAAACTTGCAGGAAAGAGTGGTCCGGGATACACAACATTGGAATAATTCTTTTCAGAATGCTCCTTAATGATGTGGATATGTCCACCTGCATAATAATTCCATCCCTTCGGAAGGCTTGAAAGTTCCTGCATTTCCATCAATGCAAATTCTTTGGGCATGAGTTCACGAATCGCGGAGTGAAAGAGAAATATTTTGAATCCCTTTTCTTTTTCGAGTTTTTCAATGTCGAGTGATTCATAGAATGCTTTTTCGAGTTGTCCGCGTTTACCGAGCATCCCTGCGATTTTTATCTTGGTTTTGGGATCCTCAAATACTTTTAATTGTAATTTATTCTCATGGACCGTACCCTTTACAACATTTGTCACAAGACCCACTTCTTCAAGGACATCAATCATGGTTTTTCCTGACGGCGAATAATCATGTGAACCTGCAATGATATAGACAGGGATATTATTATCTTTAAGTCTGCATAGATGCTTAACAGTCATTTTGAGATCATCAATACCGGGAAGTGCAGTATTGAATAAATCCCCGGAAATCAAAACAAAATCTACTTTTTTTGTAATACACGTACTGATTGCATTTACGAATGCATCAATCATGAGAATCTTAAGCTGCGGATCCCTCCACGCCCCAATATGACAATCCGCAAGGTGTGCAAACTTCATGATGAGAGAAAAATCTTACAATTTATTAAGGTAGTGGAAACGAGGAAGGGATAGAACTATAATACAAAGAAAGGATAAAAAAAAATAATTATAGTTTGAGATGCAGAGTCATGAACGAATAATTTTTTATGGGAATCCACCAATCTTCAGGTCTAGACTTTTTTTCTTTAGGTACAATATCATTATACAACGCGTATTTCAATTGTAAATCGTTTTTTGTTGCATAATCTTTAACAATATTGGTTAATTCAAGTGTATGTTGCTTAAACTCTTCTAATTGGATATGATTCGTACAGACACAGCTCAATTCAATGCGTGGTGGAAATGTTTTTATGTCAGCACTTACTGCGATATCTGTCTCGTATAATTCTTTTATCTCTTGAGTTAAGGGAGCAGCAATAGTGTTATAGATATCTTCAGTTTTTTTCGTGATTGTATCCCAATCAGGCTGAGCTCTTTTAGTTGTGGTGTGTATCATACTCAAGAAAAAATTTCTTTATTTATAAATCTTTCTATTTGTGACCACTATTAAGTTACGTTAAAATTAATTGAGAGCGACGCCACTAAACGTCTTTGCCGAAACATTCTTCTGTGCCACAATATCTTTTTTTGCAATATCGTCAAAGAATGGAATCTTGATTGGTATTGCAAATTTCGAAAAATTACTCGAAACCAGACATTCGCCTTTATCGAGCGAAGCAATATTTCGCGAATCTGCCGATAGATCCTGCGCACTTGATTCAATAAGTGCCTGACGTTCACTTACCATCTCTGTACCGAGGATTATCTTTGTATTCATATTTGCAAGGATCTCGCGGGGAATAAGTGATGGAAGTTGCGTAATCGCAATAAGCCCTGTCTTGAACTTTCGGCCCTCGCGTGCAACACTTGCAAAAATATTACTGCCCCGCTCAAGGACTTCTTTGCCAAGGACACGCGGCGCTTCTTCAAGAACAATAGAGACAACAGGCTTTGTTGCAAGTACACCTTGCATCTTATAGTGTTTATATCGAAAAAATAATTCTGCAGCAACAAGTGAACCAATAAGAAGTTCTACCTGTCCGGAAAAATTACTGGTATCAACAATGATTGTTCGCGATTGTTCGAGATCTTCACAGATGGTCTTGATGACTGTTTCACCTGCGGCAAGATCAAATACCCCATTGCAGAATAATTGATTCTGACTAAAATCCAGGTCGAGCAAATAGAGTAATCTACGTTTAAGAACATTAATGGTCGCATCATTAAAACTGACCTTAAGGGATTTTTCGAGGACAATCGCTTCAATCCATTTGATGCCATACTCTTTATAATAACTATTCATGGCTTGTTCCTGCGCGTCAGAAAAATCAAGACAACCAAAATGTGATGGTCGAAGAATGGATAAATTAATTTTGAGGCTCCGCGCGCCTGTCGGAACATCCTTTGCAGTATAATACACGACTTTTTTTGAGGGATGATCCTTAAGTCCGATCTTTCCATTACGTCCATAATATTCATCATGGGGATCGAGGACGAGGAGCGCGCAATAATCTTTTGCAGTAAGATCCCATAACAAATTACTCATGAGAACACTCTTACCTTTACCGGTTGTTCCAGAGATAAGGACATGATGAGTCAGGACTGCTTCGCCATCAAGAAAGATAGGAACATCTAATGCTTTTGTTCCACTGCGTAAATACCCAAGAAATAATGGATTGAGTGGTTTTGTCAGAAAAGACATATCTTCACGAGTGATTTCACGCACATGAGAAAATAATGGTGGAAGTGATTTCGATAATGATGCAATAGAAGAATTGAGAGGGACAGTAATCATATTTTTGAGATAGGCAAGCCGATAATTACGTAATGCACCATCTATAAATTCGAATCCTGCAGACTCTTCAAGATTCATCCCGGAAATAAGTTCAAGATTCTGCGAAGAGATCTGCGATGCATATTCAATATCATAAACTTGGAGCAGCATCTTTTTTTCTGCATCCTCGCAGACAACTATTTCTCCGAGTTCAAAATCACTTCCCGCTTTCTGCCGGGCGATGATTTCGCCGAACTTTCCTCTGATAATCTGACCCTTCACGACCATGCATGGTGGAATAAGATGGATTTTAAAAAGTTGATTGTAAGAGGGGAAAGAATTAGCGTGACCTATCTAGATATAACAAAAAATTCGACGCGACAGAAAGCCGATGTAAAAAAAGATAAGATTATTGAATGGCAAATGAAATATGTTTATTAATTAAAGTAGATTTAGCTTTAGCAACAACGTTTGGAGCATGAATTTTATTTCCGGAGAATTTGTCGTTCATGTCTATTATTCTACTGTTGTCGACCATTAACGTCACCATGTTAGATCCTACCTCTACAATTATAATAGCTTTACCCGGTCCAATATCTTCCAACCCGATAATCTTTCCATTCATTTCGTATCCGCTCATAGTAATCCCCTGATATATAAATCAATAACAACGCGTATATACTCCTATTTATAGTTATGGGTTTTTACAAAAACACATCCTCTCCGTACTCCGAAACACCCGTGGCCTACCCATATCCGACTCTACGAACTTTGGTGTACGGAAACTTTTTATAGTGGTCACATACAAATACTTTAGAGTAAGCGTTTTAAGGTAATAAATGGATCATATTGAAGCAAGAAAATTACTTGAAAAATATTTTCAATCTTGGCTTAAAAAAGATGTTATCTTGTTTAAGAAGTTGTTAGATAAAAAAATAATTGTAAGAGAATGTTATGGCCCGGTGTATAAGGGAATTAATGCTAATCTAAAATGGTTTAATGAATGGAATAAGGCAGGTAAAGTTATACACTGGAACATACTTGACTTTTCGTACGATCCTAAAAACAACAAAATGAGCTTTGAATGGGATTTCAAGTATAAACATGATGGATATAAAGGACGATTTTTAGGGTGCTCGTTCATCATATTAAAAAACGATAAATTCATTTCAATCAACGAATATAAAAAGACCACAAACTAGAAAGAGTTATTTCCCCATTCTCGTCTTCATGCGTTCCTTATGTTCTTTCTCGATGGTCATGACGATTGTAAAATAGATCGGTAGGTCAACGCGATGACTGTTCGGTGTTTGTTCTATCTGATTTATAAAAAATTTTTAAGCTGTATAAAAGTATTCTATACTTTATATACAATAAAAAAAATAACATTCATTAAAAAAGAACACTTCAAAAGAATATACCACACAGAAGGAAGATATAAATAATCTTGCCCAGAATCTATGTAATACTCATCTTTCTGTTTTGATGAATCTTTTCTTTATGTATTCAACGAACGGTTTCTCATCTTTTTCTATCTGATAGTTATCGAGTACGTCATAATATTCTTCCAAATCTTCAATTCGTATATCTATGAGTGGATATTTGCGTTTCCACAATACCCAATTCATGATAAGCCGTGATAAGCGGCTGTTTCCGTCAGCAAATGGTTGCAGTGAAATAAGTTTCAAATGTATCAATGCTGCAAGTTCAATAACGTGGAGCCTTCTATTTACGGAACCATACCATTTGAAGAATAATTCTAATTCTCTATCTATGTGATCCCATTTTGGAGGAACATATGCAGTTCCTCCTATCCTTACATTCTTTTGTAATTCGCTTCGTAGTTTTCCTGCAATAGAATCGTCTACGCCTAAGAATAATATGTTATGCAGTTTTTTTAGGAACAGGATGTTGAATTTACCTTTATATGTTGTTATCGCAACTATTCCTTTCTCGTGGTTCTCTATCTCTTTTACTGTCTTGAGATTCTTGAAACCGGCAGGTACGATGCCGTCTTTTAGTATGAGATACGTTTGCCTGAGTGTGATGTCGACGCCAGACAATTTGCTGCTATCATAGGTGTAGCGTATCATGAATTCTTGGAACTGCTTTTTTTTCTCTAAAGGACTTAATTTAGCTAGTCCAAAATAATATTCTTTTCTCTTATTGTCAATATCTTCAGCATCTTTTTCAGACAAATACGCATATTTCTTTCCAGAAAGTTCCTTTAAAAATTCTTTTTTTAATTGTTCAAGCCTGTCCTTTGACGGAATTGTTTTCCCAATATATTTGGTCTTCTGTATGATTTTATTCTTGTACCTAACTGAATGAGCCAAAACATAGTACTCTTTTATCCGTCTAACAAAAACCATAATAGAGTTATACACTACACTTATTTAAATGTTTTGATTATACACTACATTTATATAAAATGTATGGCGGCCCCATCTAGAATCCTTATTTCCCTGTCCTTGCCTTCAACTTCTCATTATACTCCTTATTGACGATGAGAACGATGACAAAGTATAACGGCATCACGATCCCTGCAAGGATCAGTCCGAGGATCAGGAAGAGTGTTTCAATATAGAAGAGTTGTGCAGCGACTGAGCCGATTGTTACGATCAACAGTATTGGAATAATTGACACAAACCCCAGCGAAGAAAAATATTGTTTTACTTCATTCTCATCCAAAAGCCGTTCTGCCATGAGCCCTTGCGCAACGCCGACTATCGCTCCACCGACAACTGAAAGTGCTGTTGCAAGTCCTATGGCATAGAGACTATGATTATAATAGAGTGTGAGCGGCAGGAGTGCAATAAGGAGTGTTCCGAAGACGAGCATGGGCGCTTCTCCGAGTGTTTTTGCAAAACTCTTCGTCAACATGGAACCCGTGATTGATGCAATGAGCGCAATAACAAAAATAATCGCGACATTTAAAAAACCATGCCAGAATACGGTCTGATAATTCTGATAGATATAGATTCCATAATAGGCATTTGCAAGTATTTGCACAACAGTTGTGACAACAGTTGCGAGCATAAGAAAAAATACTTTCTTATTTTTCGTAAATATTTTTGTATCTGCATTTGCACGTTTGATATATCCGGAGATAAACGTATACCATGCGCCATCATTCTGGATTGGTGAGAGATGTTCTTCAATGCGATATAAGATGATTCCTGAAACCACAAAGAGTACTGCAGTGATGACAAACGCAAGAAGATACCCATACACATTAAACGCCAATGTAGAAAATCCTATTGCAGAAAAATCGATCGTAAGGAGATATCCATTAATCGGAATGGACTGCATGAGAAATCCTGCGACAAGGAGTGATACTGCGGTGATGAGTATACCAAAATAGGATATAAATTTTAAAAAGAAATTTCTCTTTTCACCCTTCGATGTCTTATTATAGAAGTCGAGATAACTGTCTCCGTGTGCAAGTACGCCGATTGTTCCGACAATAAATGCACCTGCAAAAAGGATTGGACTATGAATCACCGCGGCAATTGCCATACAGAAAAAGCTTAATCCAAAGACGACACCACTCAGACCGATGGCGGTCTTATTGATATTTTTGAATTTGACATATTCAGAAAGAAAGCCGGATAAAAAATAGGAAAGCGCTGCTTTCAATCCGTTAAAAAATCCGATAAGAAAGAATGATGCTCCTGAAAGTAAGAAGAGGATATTGATAAATTGAAGACTGGAAAACCCGTATCCAATGCGATCAAGAAGCTCTTTTGCACTAAACCTTGCATTATTCGTATCTTTTTTTACACCGTCGGCGTGTACAACATTTTTGAATGCGCGGTCGATATCTTCTCTATCATATCCTCGTTTGACGAGTTGCGCTTTAATACCATGAATATCTGAACTCGTATCTATCTCCCTCTTTATTTCATCTTCCAAACGCATCATTGAAATAAGAATTACTGGTATTTAAATGTATTGGCGAATCTTTGTACGGTTTTTGGCGTTATCAACATTGACGGTAACGGTTGGCATAACTGAAATATTATCGCGTTATCATTTTCAAATGGTTGTTTTATTGTCGGCATCTGAAACTATTTTTCAAAAAGTTTATATACCATTATCCTGGGAATATAGTTATTCAGTAGGGAAATCATAGAGTGATATAGGGAGAGATATGTTAGAATTGCATAAATTAGGTGAGCGCGCAGGACATGTAGAGGAGATATGGAATTATAAGGCGAATTCTTCAATTCTCCACTCTCCCAAAATTGCAGATATTGATGGCGATGGAAAACAAGAAATCATTTTCGGTACAAAGAACGGCACAATTACAGTCATGGATACTGATGGCCGGATCAAATGGGAATTCTCAATCGCAAATACCTATTCAGATAGCGAACGCATGTTTCTTGATGCTGAAACCACCAACAGTATTACTGCGACACCTGCGGTGGAAGATATTAATTTTGATGGAAAAAAAGAGATACTCTTCGGAACCGAAGATGGAATGTTGCGCGTTCTGAGTTCTGTGGGTAAGGAACTCTGGACATTCAAGACCGCAGGCGCTATCCGCGGATCGCCCACTGTACAATTATTTGCAAATAAACAAGCAGGTATTGTTGTTGCAAGTGCAGACAAAAACATCTATTTTCTTGCAGGAGATGGGCGTATGTATTGGAAATTTACTGCCCCGCAAAGTATTGAAGCAGCTCCTGCAATCATTCAAGGTAAAGAACTCATGATTATCTGCGGATCAAATGATGGCACGATATACTGTCTCAATATGCAGGGAAAATGTGTCTGGACCTACAAGACCGGTAATAAAGTCATAGCACAAGGAGCAAGTATTCGAACTGCGGATTTGACTAAGATCATTATTGGTTCAACTGATGGAACACTCTACTGCATCGATGAATTCGGACGACTCCTCTGGCAGCATCATACGAACGGCGCCATTCTTTCAAAAGCAGTGATTGATGATATTAACAATGACGGAATGAATGAAATCGTTTTTGGATCATGCGATAATTGTGTCCATGTCCTTGACAGCGACGGTAAAGAATTATGGAAATTTGAAACTGATTTTTGGATTGGTACAAGTCCGATTGTTATCGATATTGATGGCGACGGGAAAAAAGAAATTATTATTGGAAGTTACGACCATACCATGTATATTATTGATACTGAGGGAACCTACCTCCTCGATTATATGCCGGGTGTTTCAGGAATTATTGGACAATATACTGAAGGGATAAGCAGGCAACCCGGAAAAACAGTGGGAAAAAAGATTTGGCAATACCAAACCGATGGAATTATTGTCGGATGCGAACCTGCGGGTTCAACCATTATGGTCGCTATTGAATCAGGAAATATGATTGGTCTGGTGTATAAAAAATAAAAACAGGTGAATACCATGGAAAAACTTATCAGCCACAAAGGCGAATTACAACGTATACCATTATATATTGAAGGACTCGACGAAAAAATCGAGGGTGGAATCCCGAAAGGACATATTATTCTCGTGTGTGGTAGTGCGGGTACGATGAAATCATCAGTCTCGTTCAACACCGTCTATAACGAAGCAGCAATCAATGGAAAAATTGCACTCTATATTTCGCTGGAACAATCCTACCCGTCATTACTCAACCATATTATTAATATGGGTTATGACTTGAGTAAGGTTAATATCCTCCTCATTAACAATCTTTCAAACATCGGAGCGCAATTAGAACAGATCAAGAATTCGAAACGAGGAACTATTATCTTTGCAGATTTAGGATGTATCAGACGGGAGATTAAAGATGTTAAAATCACTGCAAGCGTCAACGAAGGATGGATTAATGTCATGAAGAACCTCGTAAAAAAGATTAAGACTGATGTTAATTTGGACATGTTCGTACTCGATTCACTCTCCGCATTATATGTCTTAAGTAAATTTGAGAATCCTCGTGTCGAACTCTTCTACATCTTCCAATTCCTCAAAGAATCAGACATCACCAGCTATTTGATTTCAGAAATGCCGCTTGATGGATCGCGTTATTCAGAATTCGGCGTGGAAGACTTCCTCTGCGACGGCATTGTCCATATCCGATTGACACAATTTAGAAGACAGGTTGTCCGTGAAATCTCTATTGTAAAGATGCGTGCAACAAACGCAAAAACCGACGTCTTCAGTTTAGAATTCAAGGATGGACGATTCCAAGCGCTTTATGGCGGGCAGAATCCGCTATTGTAATGTAATAATCGAAGAATAAGGACGTCCTCGAAAAATAGGCTCTTGTGTAAGATTTACAATTTTTTTTGTTTTTTCATTCTCTTTTTCTAATGCAATAAATGCACCAATTTGAATAAATGGTTTTTGTGAATCACGAATAGCAAAATCATTAAAACGTACGGCGTGCGGATTTCCATAACCATTAACGCTATAATAGGTTAATTGTATCGATGATACCGGATACGCACTTGTTTTAGCAGGATTAATAAATGTTAGTGCATTAAAATAGTCCGGTCCCTTTATACCTAAAGGTTCAATAGAAACAATGCCTGTTTTTTTAGTATTAAGCGTTACTTCGTCAAGTGAGGTGAGATATGGTATAAAATAATTCTCAAATACTGTGCCGATAGGTAAAAATACTTCTGCATAACCTTTTTTATCGCGCGGAATGTATTTTTCAACAAGACCGTCAATTGTATAATTAATACGGGAACCGGTGCCATCGCCAGGTTCAAAAAAGACCATCACAGCTTTTGAATCTTTTTCAAGACCCGCGATTGGACTGATGGTCTTCATCGCATAATTAGTAGAAGTAAAGTTCGGTTCTGTTATGGGCAATATGACTAAACAACTATTTGTTTGTTCTTGAATATATTTAACTGCAGATTTTAACGTTTCGTTGGCGAGCAGCAAAATCTTATCAATATCAATACCTGTTTGGCGAAAGCTCATAGACATAATAAAGATGGAACTCTTTATAAATGTTACTATTCAGTGAGAACAAAGATGGTGTTTTAAATATTTTGATTACTCTTATTGTAGTTAACTCCTTTTCGCTTCTTTTTTAGACTGCGCCCATTTAATGTCATAAAACCTGCAAAAGATCCTAGACCGCCCCACATATAATAAAATCCGTCATTTTTATGTTTATCCCATTTTGTATATTCAGAAGACTCACGTAGCTTGAATAATTCAGCAATATTATCTACAGCATAAGATCTTATTAACTTGGTAGAATCGATGGGTAAATTATTCGATAATTGTGTATGAACGTATTGCGTATCTATGCACATATGATAGTCAAGATTTTCCTCTAAGACACGCACTCTGGAGACAACCTTCGGAACATTACAACCACTATAAAAAAGTGAGCCAAAAGAAAAGAGCAAACTCACAACTGCCCCAAAATACCACGGAATAGCAATACCATGAGTTCTTAGACGTTCTGTAAGTGGGCGGGTTTTTTGCTCGGGCATAGTAATTCACCTTTTGTTATTTTTTCATAGTTCTTCATATGCCTCACCCATTAAAAAAAATGTAAAAAATTATATCTCTTTCTTATTAAGATAATGTATCAATTCTTTCATATCGTCAGGTTTTCCTTCGAGTTCGCCATAATACTTAACAATCCATTAATTGCGTTTTGATTAAATCCCGATGGTGGCATGTTTACACCTCACAATCTATTGTTTGATATTTCTTAAGATCATCAGGTATTTCTCTCTTGTAAAACCCTTGAATCTTTGTTAATAAAGCCGTATATGCGACTATCTCAAGAAGACCTTCAACATAGTGTCCATTAACGACACGCTCTAAACCGTTTGCGATAGCTAATCCATTCATAAATCCGAGACTGTAAGCATGATTCATGGTGTTTCCAACATATTGCGTAATAGTTTCACCTTTGCCAAAATGTGTTTCTCCAAAATTATCCATTTTCTTATTGATGTTTTGAAATATCTTCATTCTTTCCCCCATCACGCAATTCTTCTACTAGTAGTAACATATTTCACTAATATAATACTTTCTCTTATATTTCTTCCATTTCCGCAATATTTATATAGTATTTCTGCGTTATTGGTAGTATGGATAAGAAAGATTCGAAATTACTTGCAGCGCTCTTGATGAATTCTCGTGCATCAATGACGCAGCTTGCAAAGAAGGCCGGCGTTTCACGAGAAGTTGCTCTCTATCGCATCACTAATCTCAATAAGAATATTATTCGCGGGTATTACGCAACGCTCAATCTCAATGCACTCGGTTTCAAGCGATATGGCTGCCTCATGCAATTCAGTAGGGTCAGCGTGGAAAAAGAAGAAGCACTCATTGAAGATATTGCAAAGCATCCATTCGTCACATTCGTCGGTCCACAAATCGGAAAGTGGAATGTTGCATTCGATATTCACGCACGAGATGAAATACATCTCCAATCAATACTTAAAGAACTGAAATTGCTTGCAGGGACGCATCTTGATACATTCGTCATAACAAATCCAGGAACAAATTACAATTATTTCCCACTCAAATATCTTGGATTAAAGAAAGAAGGAATAATAAAAAAAATAACAATAAAAAAAACTACGACAATCGATGAAACTGATAAAAAAATCTTGCATCAACTCGCACAACACGCGCGTACCGAATATACGCAACTGACAAAAACAACAAAACTTTCTGCAAATGCAGTAAAATATCGCATAAAAAATTTAGAACAGTCAGGAATCATTCAAGGCTACACCATATCAGTCGATTATAATGCGCTAGGCTTTCAATTCTATAATCTGCAACTAAAAATAAATGTTCTCGATGATAAGACGCTACTATCATACATCACCAATCACCCTAATATCCTCTACTACTACAAGTATATCGGTCAGGAGAATTGGGACATGGATCTTGGCATCATTGTTAAAAGTATAGAAGAGTTGAGAAAGACGATCATCGATATCAAAAAAGACTTTGGAGATATACTCACCATCCATAATATTGTCATGAATCCTGCGCTTGTGAAAGACGATATTACACCTGAAGGAGTATTTAATTAATCACATCAGCATTTTTTCAATCTCAGGATATCTTGCAGCATATCCTTTGATAGTATCAAAACTTAATTTTCCGTTGATAATAGGATTTTTCGTGATTTCTTCGCGTTGCTTGAGGCACGCTTCAAGTAAGTCATATGTTTTCTTCCATGTTGATGGATTCCCGCGGAAATAGTCTTGAGGATTTGATTGATTGAAGGTATGATTGGTGATAAGAATAAAATTTTTTTCTGCATTATAGCCGCCGTACTCATAATCACTCGATTGGAGATATTTTCCTGAGATTTCTGCTACCTTCCCCTCATGTTCCTGATAGATATTGTCTGATCCACCAAAATCATATCGTGCGAGGAGTACGAATGGTATATGTAGTTTTAGTGCTGCATCCATGATATCTCTCCCACCTTCGAACAATTGATTATTTGATGAATGGAATGGATTCTTTCCCGCGATGACACCTTTAGGTACAATATCCGGATCTGCAAGTAGAAGCGAACAGATTACTGCAGAATAGTTTGACAATACAGGATGATCATAAGGATTATGGAATAAGTCGATTATTCTGAGTGATGTTGACTCGTCGCTTAAGATAGGATTTAATCCAAGTTCTGCAGCAGTAAAATACGTTTCGTAGCTTTCTCCGATTAATAATTTTTCAATAGACATACGTTCATGGAATGGTCCTCCATATATAAATATTTCGCTTGTAGTTACTTATTAATAGTAAAAGAGATAAACTTTATAAATACAAACCGCACAACACGATATATGAATACGCCTGAAGGATGGATTACAAGGTTAAAAGAAGGACCACACCACTATGTAAATATAGTTCCACAAGAAAATCAAGAACCAATAATCACCTATTTTGATCATAAAAAAATCTATCTGCCATCAGAACAAAAAGAATATGAAACAGAAGTTCTCAAGACTGCAGCCGATGATGATGTGATCCACCGAAATTTTTTTAAGAAAAAAATTTAGTAAAAAAGGTTGCTACGCAACATTTATAATCAATACCTTATTCTACATATTGCAGCCGATGATGATGTTATTCCCGTCAGATTCACAATATGAAGACCTAACATCCCACTGAGGCTGCAACTTATAATCATAAGCTAATGATGATGTTACGCTAGAAATCACAAAGTGATTTCGCGTGTCAGAAATCTTTGGGATTTCTGAACATTCCCGTCAGATTCACAATATGAAGACCTAACATCCCACTGAGGCTGCAACTTATATTTCAGTAATCTAACGTGCATCATAAGGCTGCTACAAAAAAGGTGGGGGAGTATTGTATGAGTACAGGCATAAAAATAAGTAATAAACATTTAATTGACGCATTAACACGTCACAAAGGAAAAATTGGTCAGACACTATTTCATATCTCACAATTATCGACAGCGGAGTGCAGTATCAATTATCAATCAGATATCATTGAACTTACTGAGCGATTACGTGTTGAAGCGTCTACAAGTATGGGCGCAATAGAAGCAGCAACTGCAATTTATGCTGAAAAGAAACAGGACATACCCAAAGAAATTATGGCTCTTTACTCATTCGGATTATATAATACCTTACATCCCGGATTGTTTGATCGCAACACCTGCCAGGTCATGTATACTGTTCTGAATACTGCAATTCAATATCTCCAAAATGAATGAATCCCGCTGCCCTTATTTTCGTGAATGTGGAGGATGTGAGAGTCAGCATATTCCCTATGATGTACAACTTGAAAATAAAAAGAAGACAGTTTCGCGGATAATCGGATGCAAAGAAGAAGAGATCAGGATCTTTTCAGATAAGAAATATTCCTATCGTAACCGCATGGATTTTATTTTTCATCGTGGAGGTTTAGGCCTGCGGAAAAAAGGTGATTGGAAACACATCATCGACGTCGAATCCTGCGCGATTTCTGACGGGAAACTCAATATTCTCTTGTCTGAAATCCGGACATTTTTTAAGAATCCCGACGCATTTGATCCGATAAAAAAGAACGGAACACTCAAATATGCAGTCATCCGAACCCCAAAAGATAATTCTGCTATTTCATTTGTCCTCAACGAAGATTCTTCACGCACCGGCGAAGTCATTGAACAGATTAAATTATTTGCACAAAAGACAACTGCGCAAAACGTCATCATCACCTATGTTCCTAAAGAGAGCGATATGAGTATCTCAAATGAATTTTTCGCAGTCAAAGGCAGTGATATGCTTACTGAAGAATACTGCGATAAAACATTCGAGTATTCTGTTCAAGGATTCTTCCAGAACAATAGCGCAATGGCTGAAATCATGCAAAACTATGTGCATTCCCTCCTCAAAAAATATGATACAAAAAAAGAGACACTCCTCGACCTGTATGGCGGCGTCGGAACATTCGGCATCATCAACGCTGAACTCTTCTCCAAAGTATTGACTGTTGAAAATGATCAGAATTGCATCGATGCTGCATTGCGCAATATTAAACAGAATAAAACAATAAATGCTGATGCTAAAGTTATAGATGCGATGAGTATCAGAAAACTTAATCTACCCCAAAGACTCTATGTCATCACTGATCCTCCACGATCAGGTATGCATCAAAAAACCATCGATGAATTAAAGCGACTCAAACCAAAAGTGATTATCTACATCTCCTGTAATGTTGAGCAACTCGGTAAAGAACTAAAACGATTCCCGGAATACACTCTTAAGAGTGTTGCGATGTGCGATCTCTTCCCCCAGACGCCCCATATGGAAGCGATTGTTGAACTCGTGAGAAATAAGGAATATATTGATTCCTAAACAATATTTTTCTGTGAAGAACTATTCGTCATCAGATATGTTTACATCGTGTTCTCTGAGTAATTCTTGCGCATACGCCCCAAATTGTTTTCGGTAATAGTCTCGTACACTGCCCGGCATAACTTTCTGCTGTTCAAGATCTTTAACAAAATTCAATAGACTGGTGAGTGTATTAGTGAGATATTGAAAATACAATGGTTGATGCAACTCGAGTTCTTTAATATTCGGGACGAGCGGTGCAAACCACTGAACTTTTTTTTCGAGTTGAATGACAAGTACAGTATTTGGATGTTGCTGTTGCTCTTTGACTGCTTTTTGAACTTCATGAATATTGTCCTTCAAGTACTTAATAAGTTTTGATTCAGTATCGGAAGGTTGATAATTTTGATCAATATGCTGTTTTTTCATATTATCCTGTTTTTCAATAATCTGTTCAATAGCAGAAAATGCTTCTCCGAGTGGAGTATGTTTTTCCGGACTCTCCAAATAATTATAATCCATATATCTGACCTCAAAAATAATTAATACACTCGCTTACACGTATCTTCACGTAACAATAGACCCATATAGCGCTTGCCGTTCTCTTCGTATGTTTTGATATAATAGATATTGGTCGGAGTTTCGACAAGCACTTCTTTTGTTGAACGCAAATTATTCATGTAATCGCGTACGTCTTGCAATGAAGAGACGCGTACACCATCGATCGTAAGAAGTTTTTCTCCAAGAGTTATGCCGAGTGCCCGGGTATTTGCGGTATACACATTTGAATCAACACCTGCAATTGAAACACCGCAGGGTGCATACAGTGCATTATAGGCAATAAGACCAAAAAGCCAGAAATAGAGGAGAATAAAGATCGGATTAAGAAGGGTGAGGAGTATCCAATGACGTGCATGCGTTCTCTTACGTGCAACACGCGTGAATGGATAGGAGTTGTAGATACTCACTGCGACTGCAGAAAAGCCGTATAGCAATACGCAGAATACGGCGAAAATCACGAGAACAGGCCAAAATCGTAATGCGAGGGAAAATTGTGATTTTAAGAGTAAATAACCGATAACCGTCATGACACATGCAATGAGGATAGTGACTACTATTCGCCCTACACTCATACTGAAAATATCATAATACCGATTACGTTTTGCAAATGAAATAGTTCCATATACAAATCCGACAAGTGCAAGGATTGCAAAGACTGCAAGAATAGTATATTTAGAGATGAGTAAATTCTTTTGCGAGAGAAGATAAAAGAGTTTCAGGAGTGAAAACGCAAATAAACCGATAATGGCAAAGAGGACTGCGCCAATTAATCCCGCAAGGAATGTTTTTGAAAGATGAATAAATTTACGTGTACTTCGCTTCATAAGGTCACCCACAACGACTGTTTATAGCCTGATGTACGAACTTATTTATAAATTTTTATGTAGTAACACCTATTTTCTATGGGGAAATGAAAAAAAGATGAAGAGACACAAATCGATGTCGATAATAGATAAGACAATTCCTATACGGACAAATATTCCTGTAATCACTCATAAGTTAATATCATAGTAACATTTATAAATTATCCTTTGTTTTTTATATCGTGGCATTACATAAATATGATTGGAGTACAATCCCTGAAGAGTTATGGAGATTATTCTCGTATGATATAGAATTATCGATAAAAATTAAATTTATGAAAGAAGCGATTCATGAAGCAAAAAAATCATATAAAGGATTTAGTGATGGTGCGCAATGCGGTGCAATAATTGTAAATAATGAAACAATAATCGCGAGGGGACACCGACGGGTCATATATCCTATTACTGAAGGAAAAACCAATATTATTCACGCAGAACAAGCAGCGCTGTCTGAAGCAGGAACATATGCAAAAGGATCTGATTTGTATGTCACATTAGAACCGTGTTTTGAACGAGGAACAAAAGATTGGTTTGAAACATATCTGCCCTGTTCAACAATAATTCCTGAAACAGGAGTTAAAAGAGTAATTATTGGGTTAGTTGATAAATATACTCAAACTTATGGAAAAGGGATTAAACACTTAGTGGAATCCGGGATTAAAGTTGAATTCGTATATTGCGGTTTAGAAAAGCAATTATTTGATTTAGTGAAAAATGGAAATTTTTACGCACCTCATCCTTCAGCAATATTTAATGATACCACGCAATTTTTATGCGGTTTGCCTATAATAAAAGGACACAACTTATAAAAAAAATAATTCGTTAATCAATAACTCTTCCCAAAATAGAATAGTGTCCTTGTTTCGCCACCGCAGGAAATGCATTTCATGACTGGATTTTTCTGGTCGAGTGGACTATTGAGTGTTTTCGCGCCAGTCGCTGCTTTGATATTATCTTCGCATTCAGAGTTGTTGCAGAATGGAGCGAAGACGACCTTTTTTTCATTGATTACTTCACTAAATTGTTTCATATCGATTGCGGCGACAACTGATTCTTCAAGGAGTTTCTTTGATTTGAAGAGAAGATGTTCTTGTATTGCATCAAGTAGTTTAGGCACACTCGTAGCAATATCCCGTAATGCGACAACTATTTTTTCACCAGTATCCCGACGAACGAGAATCGCGTGACCTTTTTCTAAATCTTTCGGCCCGAGTTCGATACGGAGTGGTACTCCCTTGAGTTCCCATTGATTAAATTTCCATCCTGGCTTATAATCTGAGTCATCAATAAATACACTGAGTGCTTCGCCATGATATGTTGAAACTGATAATTCTTCCTGTAATGTACGCGATGCGGCGAGAACCTTATCCATCGTATTATCAAAAATTATTGGAACAATAACAACAAGTATTGGCGCAACGCGTGGAGGGATGATTAATCCTTTATCATCGCCATGGATCCCGAGCATCATACCGATACTTCGGGTACTAAATCCCCAACTCGTCTGCCAGGCATATTCTCTTTCTCCTGATTCATTCAAAAAATTAATATCGAATGATTTAGAAAAATTTTGCCCGAGAAAATGTGATGTTGCACCCTGAATTGCTTTTCCATTCGGAAATAATGTTTCGACACTTGTGGTATACACTGCACCTGCAAATTTTTCCTGCTCAGATTTCATCCCCTTCCAGACCGCTACTGCATAGACATCTTCAAATAACTGACGATATAATTCAACAATATTAAGAACCATTTCCTGCGTTTCTTTGCTTGTTGCATGCGCAGTATGTCCTTCCTGCCATAAGAATTCCCTCGTCCGTAAGAAGGGAACAGGATGCTTGAATTCCCACCGCACAATATTACACCATTGATTGATGAGGATTGGAAGGTCGCGGTGTGAACGTATCCATTTCCTATACGAATCATACATGATGGTTTCTGAAGTTGGGCGAATACCGAGTCGTTCAGGAAGCAGCGAATTTCCTCCGTGAGTCACCCATGCAACCTCTGGACTAAATCCCGCCACATGCTCCTTTTCTTTATTGAATAATGATTCCGGGATAAGAAGTGGAAAGTAAGCATTCTTTATACCGCGCTTCTTTATCTCTTTATCAAAAAATGCCTGCGCCTTTTCCCAAATCGCATAACCATACGGACGAATGATCATACAACCAGAAACAGGACCATACTCAATAAGTTCTGATTTAATGATTGCCTGTTGGTACCATTCAGAAAAATCCTCGGACTTCTTAACTGTAATCCCTAAGTCATTCTTTGCAGGTTCTTTAGTTTCAAAGGCCATACGTATTGAATGAATCGGAAGTTTATAAGTTTTTTGTTCATTGTGGGCGTCTAAAAAAAGATTTCCAAGACAATCACTCAATAACAAACTATTTAAATATGTCACCACTTCGCGATTTTGACAGAATAAATTTTGTTGGGGAGTCAAGTGGAAAAAAGAATACAGACGTCTACAAATACGCAAATCAAGGAACTTGAGCAATTGCTTATGCAAAAACAACTCTTTGAAACACCCTTTGATGAACTGCGCAAAAACTATCCTGTCCTTGTTCTTAAGATGAATATCCGGAGACCAACAATAGGCGTCATCAATTCATACCTTGCAAACCTTCTTACACAATATCGGCGTGTACGACGGCACTACTTTGAAATAATTCCACTTGAAGAAGTGCTTTTTTTCCCAAAAATTCAGCACGCATTCTATGCTATTCTCGCAGATGATTATTATAAGAAACAGCAGCCACTGCTTGATGAACCAATACATCCATATTATTCTGGGGAATCTCCGGACTTTTTTCGCAGTAAACAGATTCCTGAAGTACGCAATTATTTTGTAACAGAACTTCGCGTACGCGGAGTAGATAAATTTCCTAAAAAAATATTTCACTATTTGGATCCTGAAGAGCGAATAATCCACTCCCTTAAGGAATCTAGTGGATGCATTGAACGGTATATACGCGCTGAAGAAACAAACAAGATTACCACTGTTTTAACGAATGCGATTATAACACAGGCACAGGACGAAGCGATTATTGCGCTCCGCAAATTACATGAGCAACACAACTGAAGAAAAATCTGGGACTGAATCGAAGACTAAACTTGTCGAAAAAATGAAAAGAGGCGGCAAAAAGAAATCTGAAGACGAAACAAAAAAGCAGGCACAAGCGCACCTAGAATCACAAGGATATACTACGAAGGATTTTCCCTACAGCGCTATGCGTTCAGATTACAAATTGTTCGAATCTATTGAGTGTCATGCAGTCAATAAATTCGGCAAACGCAGTCCAAACAAACTATATGAATCCTGGGGATGGCATTCCAAACGTAATAACACCTCAGAGGAATGGTTCGTCATACTTCGCGATGAGATATTGACGAAAGATATTTCTAAAAAGGTTTTTGAAGGCAGAATAAAACATCAAAAGACCAGTATAAAACAATTCTTTTTTGATCTTGGTAAAAAAGGAAAATCAGTTTATCAGATCTATCATCAACCTGCCATGAAAGACTACGATGCTGTTCGGTTCAAAAACGACATCAACAGATGCCACCCTGATCTCCAGAAAGAATACGGACTAACACTCTATGATGCAATCACTCATGCGCCACCCAATCAATCCGAACTTACGACACGCATTACAGAACTCTACTATCAAGGCGCGCATGTTGAAAGCCAACACGGATTATCTTTAGTTCAACCTGATGGTCGACGACTTCTCTGGGCAATCGGCAGCGGAAATTCGGAAAAATATCATAAGACCAGCCACAATCATCATAAACACCCGCAGTTTCTGAAACGTATTTATCCCTATATTAACACGCCGCTTAAAAAGAGTGATTTTGAAACCAATAGCACACTTGTTAACTATGTGGCCACCGCTGCAGAACATGAATTGCTTTTGATGTTACGAATCCTTGAAAAATTCGATCCCAATCTAGAAACTATTGATTCGAGTATTCGTGAATTTTTTCCGCCTCCGTTAAAGAAAATATATCCGCATACACTAGACGAAATAAGTATCACGAAACAAGGGCAATCACGAACCATCCCACACACTGACATTCGCATCAACACTAATGGTCTTGAACTCATTGTCGAAACAAAATCAGGAATCATCCGTAAAAGAACTATTGAAGAAGATATTATAAAAAAATATGAACACACCACATTAAATAATGGAGAACGTATTGATAGTAAAATTGTATTCCTGAATTCAACAAAAATACTGTATCCTGAAGCGACATCTGCACTGGAGTCTCAAGGATTTAAGGTCATTTCTGAATCACTATTCAGAACATGGTACGCTGAATCGCTCAATTTGCTTGCAGCAAAAGATCCAGAGTTCTTCACGCGCACTATCCCGCACAGTCCACAACTATTACTGCAAATCCATGATGTTATTGCAAACACACCCCATGTGTTGTCCCGTCGCATGCATGATCATTACTGTACGTGGGTAAGAAATTTGCTCAAAATGGATGCAAAAATGATTGCACAACAATCGCCAGAGACGAAACCTCCGGGAAAGTACATCAAATCCACTATTGAACCACTAAGCGCCATTACAAATTTTTATAATCCTGAACACTTAGACATTCTCCATCATATTGATTTCAAAAATAAGGCATATATCGACGAGGAAACACTCGGATTTAATTATGGGGGGAATATCATTGGAATATTTGGGGTTGCGACAAACATCAATACTGTTCCAAGTCTTGCAATCTATGTGTCTAATAATCCGTCTGAAGAAAAACAAAACCTTGAAGAGATTGCACCACTTATCAAGGGGAAGGAAATAATCACATTCAATGGTTTGCGATTTGACGTTCCCCTCGCAGAGCGAAGATATGCTGCGCATCTTCTTTCCAGCCCATTTACCGGACAAATCATTGATCATCGCGATCAATTTGCAAAATATGCAAAAGAGCATAATTATCCTGGTGGTGGACAAATCCAATTCGAACGTGCAGATCTGGGAATCTCACGAAAAGGGGATGTTCCTGGAAAATATATTCCTAAAGTGTTATTAGATCACATGTATGGCAAACAAGAAACACGCATAAAAGACAAAGCGACTGGAAAAGTCAAAATATATCATATGAAAGATGCAATATACCATAACAAGTTCGACGTACTGACACTCGTACTTATGGATAAACTCTTAAATGGTTTAAAAGAATAACTTCAAAAAAATATACTTGCACGTTATATGAAGAATCAGAAAACTTTATTAACTATTGTTAATTCTATCTTGTATGAAAACAGAAAATCTCTTCATCATCGTGTTTTTATGCGGCGCAATCATTCTTATGGTGTTTGCATCAAGCGGATGCTCGGCAGGTCCGGGTAAATATGATGGTCTTGCACAATGCCTCTCGGCAAAGGGCGCAGTCATGTATGGAACAGAATGGTGTAGCCACTGCCAGAACCAGAAGAAAGCATTCGGGACATCATTTCAGTATGTAGTTTTTATTGATTGCGATAAAAATGCAAATGAATGTTTACGCGCAGGTGTTGAAGGATACCCGACGTGGATTGTGAATGGTACCAAATACGCGGGCGAACAAAACATGTATGCACTCGCAAAGAACAGCGGGTGTCTGGGAAACTTGACGACCAGTTAATACTCTTTTGTCCTACGCATTAATTTTTTGGAGGTTTTTTTAACTACAAAAACTTCTTTATGTTCTATCCTGATAGTAGTGACAAAATCGAAATATTTATAAACACATAAATAATACTTATAACATGACACGAAACCTCGAAGAAAGAACAGATATAAAAGAGATAGTGCACGAAGCAGGCATGTCTACCCGCCCAGAATTTTATAGTGGCAGAGGAGCAATAACAGGTGATCTGAATTATTCTATTCTCGAAAAAATTTATCAGGGAGTAGAAAAAATACGCGGAAAAGAAGACGCAAAGCAATTTGTAAACATGGTTGCAGACATACCAAAATTATCCGCAACAGATTTCCTACTCACCCTCTACAAATTAGATGCGATGGATTGGAAATGGGATAAAAAATTACTTGGTAATGAACGCGGAGTCTTTATCGACGGGTCAACAGATGAAGCAAAATTCGCTACGGGATTATTTACTATGGCTGAAATTATGTGCGGAAGCAATGCAAGAGATGAAACTGATTATATAAGAGAAAGATTTCTCCAAGCACATGGAAAACAGACACCTACAACACGACACTATGCATTCTAGTAAGAGATAATCAAAATGGATAAATCACAAGTCAAAGAATATAGGGAAAGAAACGGAACTGCTGAATTGAAATTTACAGATGGATCACAGCTCATCTTATTCCCCTATAGAAATTGGGGCAATATTGAAGGTTTTGATTCTGCAGTATTATATCAAGGTGAAACTCTTGAGGCTTTAGCAACCGAGAGACCATCAAGATACTCAAGACCTGAAGAAAGTGGATTTTGGTCTAAAGGAACAATTTCTCAACAACAATTAGCTGAATATTTGACTGTTGCGGCACAAGTTGGAAAACAAGTTTATGACGATTATGAAGCAAAAAAAATTGATGAGGATACGTGGAGAAATCAATTTTGGGAATTCTGGATCATAACTTCTAAAAGTTGGATGTTACTCGATTCGCTTAAAGAAGGGAAAAAAAAAGTATTTAATAAAAATCCGGGCAGATACAAAGACAGCATTGAAGAATACTCCAAAAAATAAACAGGTGAACCATAATGTCTCTTACCGATGAAGTCGAATTATATCAACTTTCTAAAAAACCGGCCATACAGAAACATCATCCGCATTTTATGGGAGATAAAGAATTCTGTGATCGCGCAACAGGTCACTGCTCCAATACTACCGCATGTGATGATTGTAAAGTATATCAGTCAATGATCGAAGTACAAAAATATGAATCAATGTTTAAGAAGGATTGATTCTTATGGATAATTCCGTAAACCTTTCGTTGCTCTTCGAAAACTTTCCGAAAATTCTTGAGAAAGGTTAATGAAGAAGTACACTATTCCATATCAATAGGAACCTTTTTATAGTTCAACTGTTCAACTGTTGAACAGGTGATACTATGACTCAAGGAGATGAACTCGTGAAAATGTCAGAGAAAGGACAACTCGTCGTACCGCAAGGCGTCAGGGAATCTGCAAATCTGAATCCGGGAGAACGATTCATGGCGTTTTCCATCGATAATGGCGTAGTATTCAAGAAAGTGGAAATGCCAAAACTTGATCAGGAATTTGCCACCCTCACGAAATCGATAGAGAAACAATTCAAGAAGAATACAGTTACTAAAAAAACCGTTTCTGAGGCGATTACGTGGGCAAGAAAAAAATCGTGATAGATACAAACAACCTTATTTCTGCACTCGGATGGAACGGTAAATCACGAGTATTACTAAAAAGAGTCAAGGATTGCGAATTCGAATGGATTATATCTACAAAACAACTCGATGAACTAAGACGCGTATTAAAGTATCCTCGATTGCATATTTCTGTTGCAGAACAGGAACTATTTCTTAAAATCATATTTCAAATCGCAAAACTCATAACAACGAGAAGTGTAATTACTGTTATTGAAGATCCATTCGACAATATGCTGCTTGAATGCGCAATCGATGGCAGGGCGGGATATATTATTAGCGGAGAAACCGAAAGATACTTACTTAGTAGTAGTGATAAAATAACAATATTTATAAACTCCTACGTTTAACAGGAATTATGAGAACCATCGACAATTATATCGGTACACGCATTAAAGTATTGGTAGATGATTCTACTCAATTAAGGCAATTAGTCGAAGAAGCCAAAAAATTAAGAACAGTACCATTCCAGGAAAAATTAGACTGTGTAAAAAAATTAACGCTCAGCGCAATGAATAACGCTTACGAACAAATGATTGTTTGGGGAGAAAAAGCAGATGGATTAGAAGACGTAAAGGTCATCGGCACTAATGGTGAGATAGACAATTCTGAATATAAAACTGCAAAAACGCAAGAAGCAAAATTTACCGATATTGTTTTTCAGGAACATCCGTTAAGTTATGCACTCGAACAAGAAGCAGGATGCTGCAGATATCAAGGAGCATTATTTTTTGTTTTAAGTTATGAAGCGGATTTAGGAGATAAACACTTTATTCAAGTTGCGCCGGTAAATAAGAAATTTAATACGGTGTTTAATGAAGTCGTATATGGTAAAGAGCATCACAAGATAAGCATATTTACTGAGAGTTTGAAAGATAAATCATTAGACTATTCAAAACAAAATCCCGACATATTAGAACAAACAATTACAACACGGTTCGGATATAGTTTTTTCTCCTATCATCGGACACCAACAGGATTAGTCATCGTAGAGAACTCCATTGAACATATCAAGACATTGGAAGATACACTTTAGAGAATTGTAAACCTTTCGCTTCTTCTCGTAAATATTGCGAAAATTCTTGCGTAAGGCTTATTAAATAGTGTGTCTTATTTTCGACAGATTTAAATACTAGTGTAAATCATAATTTACAATTAGTTAATTTAAATTAACTAAGATGCAATCCAACCTCAAAGAACTCATTCATGATCTACTCACAAGAAACATTATTGGCGCAAAACATATCCCCGAAGACCGCATTATTATTCCGCGTATCAAAAGATTGCCAAGGCAAGAGCAAAAACAGTTTTACGAAGAATATGAGATGCTGGTGAGACGAGACTTATTGATCAGACTCAAGAAAAAAACAGGAAAAGGAGACGACTGGCACATCAGCATTAATCCTGAACATATCGGTGAAGCGTATGAACTTATCGAAGAAAAAATATGATTATGGCGCGTATTGCGAAGTCTATGGAAAGAATCTGTATAATCTCGTCTGGGAAGACCTTCTCATCTATAGTGAAGGCGGTGTTGCAGTAGGAGATCTTGCCCGAGATATCGGTATCAGCAGGCCAAAAGCATATCAATTCATTAAAGAATTCTTAAAAAAAGGATATCTCGTCAAAGGAAGAGTCATCGGACGGACACAAATGTATATTGTGAATAAGGAAAACATCATTGTCAAGATCTATATCCGGAACTTTCGCGAATGTCTGAAGATGGTTGCGGATGAATATAAACCAAAGACAAATGGACGTGTTGCGGCGAGTGTGAAGAGTGCATAGAGAATCGTAAATCTTTCGTTTCTTCCCGTAAATTTTACGAAAATTCGGTGCATAGACTTATTAAGAAGTTTAGTATCCTTAAATTATGACTATTAAAGCAGCAGAATCAGAACCTTTAAATACTTATATACAGTTATATAATATTATGACGAAGGAATTATTACATAGTCCAACACTCGAATCTGTTGTAATGGTCGAAAAAACAATCCAGAAGTACAGTCAGGAATACGGCAAATACCAATTATGGAAAAAGCTTCCAAAGAAAATGATGTATCAAACTTATTGTACTATTCTTAAATATCTTATGGACTCTGGAAAAATAATGATTGATAAAGATGGAATCGTCATATGGACGCACGATCCTGCTGGTATACGAAAAATTCTAGCAAAAGGGGTACGGTTACGATGAAGTCATGATACTTACTATTATTCTAGACTATCTTACGCATAAAGACTATGAGAAGAAGTTTGGATATTAGAATCCGTAAAATTTGCGGGCGCACTGGACAACTACGCATAAGCTATTTAAATCAGAATACCTTCTCTAAGTTATGGATACTTCGCTTGCGGTATTTCAGGATAAAAAAATCAGAAAGATCTGGCATAATGATGAATGGTGGTTTTCTGTTGTGGATATTATCGCTGCATTAACAGATAGTGTTGATTCTAAAGATTATTGGTATCGAATGAAAAAACGAGAGAAAGAGGACGCGCAAGTTGAGTTATCGACAATTTGTCGACAACTGAAATTACCCTCTGCAGATGGCAAATTCTACGAAACAGATTGTACGAATACTGAGGGTGCATTTCGCATCATTCAATCAATTCCTTCTCCAAAAGCCGAACCCTTTAAACTCTGGCTTGCAAAAGTCGGTTATGAACGCGTCCAGGAAATTGAAAATCCTGAACTATCCGTAGATAGGGCCCGCGGGACTTGGCAGAAACTTGGGCGAAGCGAAAAGTGGATTCAACAACGAATGATGGGGCAGGAAACACGAAATAAACTTACAGATTATTGGAAGGATCATGATGTGACTAAAGAAGAGGAATATGCCATACTCACTAATATCATCCACGAAGAATGGACTGGATTAAGTGTTAAAGACCATAAGAACCTTAAGGGATTAAAGAAGCAGAATCTTCGGGATCACATGAGTGAAGCAGAACTCATATTTACTGCACTCGCAGAATTATCAACACGGCAGATTGCGGAAAGCGAGAACGCTACTGGGATGCCTGAAAATAAGGTTACAAGTAAGACCGGTGGCGGCATTGCAAAGGATGCAAGACTCGCATTAGAAAAAAAGACCAGGAAAAAAGTTGTTACTAAAGAAAATTATTTGCCTGTAAAAAAAAGATTAAAGTAATTTCTTCGAGAAGTGGATAAAGGGCGCTAATTTTTTATAGTTCTAAAGAAATACTAACATTAACGTTCTAAATGACTGAGAAACCAATCAGTACTCAACCTCACGATACTATCCACATGCTCATTGAAGTCATGATCTGCCCCATCAACAAGCTCCAATTTTGAATCTTGAGATAATAATGTTATGGCTTCTTCTGAATCAGTAATTGGCACGGTTGTATCTTTTGTTCCATGGATAAGCAAGATAGGACAAGTGACATTTTTCAGAAGATCTTTTTGGTCTACGATCTCTCTATCTATCAACATTTGTTTATCTACCTGGTAGGTAGTGCGGATAGCATTTTTTCTAGTCCTCGTAAAATATCCTTTATGTTCCAACTCGTGAAGTTGTTCTTTAGAAAGCCGCTCATCCCACGTATATTTTACCTTATCAGTAATAGGAGACCATAAGACCATGGTATGTATATCCGGGGTATAACATTTTAACGAGACTAAACAACCAAGACTATGACCAAATAAACCTATCTTCGTATACCCTCTGGATTTTGAAAAATGAATTGCTGACTTTAAATCGTCAACCTCTTTTTCGACTGTTAACGTATCATCATCGCTTTCACCACACCCACTAAAATCAAAAACTAAAACATTATATTCTGATTGATTAAGTTCTTTGGCGACTCTGTCAAGTTTTCCTCTCTCTGATTTGTCATTAGCCATTGCATGCGATATGATGATGATTGATTTCGATGCAGAAGTATAAAGATGACCCACTAGTGATTGGTTTCTCGAATTCTTGAAAATAACCCGTTCCATCATAAATGCAAGTAGTGTAGAATATATAAAGTTTTGTTCCTGACAACGTTCACAAATAGTGCAATAGATTGGGAAAAAGATTATTTCTTATATAATTTCAAAATTTCTTCTCTTAATACTCCGCCTGTTATCTGAATCTTATTACCGCTTTTCTTATTAAGATAATTTGTGTTTACATTGATTTCTTCAAAAGGCGATTCGTCCAGAGAGGTTCCATAGACGATTCTTTCGATATGTGCAAGCCATGCTGCAGAAAAACACATCGGGCACGGTTCACAGGTAGCGTATAATGTGGTGTTTGTTAAGTCTATTGTTTTTAGATTCTTACATGCAAGTCTGATTGCCGCGATTTCTGCATGCGCGGTTGGATCAAAAGCCTTGCCTGATTTACCTTTTGCTATGACTACATTATCTCTTACTAAAATACAGCCATACGGGAATTTTGAAAGCTTTGCCTCTTTAATCGCTAAACGCATGTAATGAACGTCCATGGATGGATAAAGAGAGAAGGGTTTAAATGGATTGTTGTTTAGGATAATAATACTGAAAAAGAGGAGATTTGAAACGTTTTATATGGTTAGAGGTATGTTATAACTGATATCAGGACGGATTCGAGTTATTCTTATGTAATTTAAAATAAAATTTATGTTTCATTGTTATTCGCTCAATATATCCTGATTTTTCAAGATGTATCAGATCACTTCTCGCGGTCTCATAGACAATACCATAGATTAAAACCAACTCTTTAATAGCAAAATTCTTTTCCGGATGCTGTAAAAAATCTTTAAGGATGCTTGCTTGGCGCGAATTTAATTCAGGATTATTTTTTAGCATAACTGAGATCTCACGTTGCTCTTTTTGTTTTCTTGCAAGATATTTCCTCATATCTTCTAACGCCTCATCAATACATTTTAGATTATAATTGATAAAATAGGTTAAATCTAAATCATCGGTTTCAGTATATAAATAGGCGAGTCCATAATTAGTTTTTGAACGAAGGATTGTTCTTGATAGAGACATAAATTCAAACAACCAATACCCTTTTTTTAAAACATACCAATAAAATAACGTCCTTGCTGTTCTACCGTTCCCGTCATTAAATGGGTGAATATATCCTATAAGAAAATGCAAAATTGCACCTTTAACAATCGGATGAATAAATTCCTCAGTATCCATATTTACAAATTGACATAACTCATCTAAAAGTAAAGGAATAGTGGTATAATCCGGCGGTCGATGAAATACTTTCTCAAGAATCACCGGATCCGCAACAACAACATCATTATTATCCCTGAATTTCCCTTCATCTTCCTTATTTTTAAGAGTGTCGCGGGTAATGCTTGCCTGTAATTCAATAATCATTGCGGGGGTAAGTGTGTTTTCTTTCATAGTACGCATCTTTTGCATGGTGCTAAAACCATTTACAATCATTTGTTCAGAAATATTTCTTGGACGAATATTTTTTCGTAGCAACTCCTTTGCTAATTTTCGTGTTGTTGCCGCGCCCTCTAATTGACTTGACGCGATGGCCTCTTCCATTAAAGAACTAATAATATATTTTTCTCTGTTATTTATCCCATCTAAATCAGACTCGATATTCCCCACCGCATTGACATCTAATTTATGCAGTTCTGATTGAATATTGTCTGTTAAAATATAGTGCATTGTTAAATTACACAAAGGGAGCACTTTATATTGTTGCATACGAAAAAACTTCATGAGTGCCCATAATTCTTCTCGTTTGACATCTTTAGGAAGAGGACGATATTTAAGATTATCCCAATGATGATATTCATTATTATATTTTCGTATGACTGCAACAACCTCCTGATCAGATAAGTACGCTAATGGAGAGTTCGGATTATTAAATAAGATATCCATTACTTTTGGTGGTTTTTCGGGCACGTCCATGACTATGGAAGTATTTTTGTGTTTATAAAGTTTATTACTAATTTTTAAAAATTAGTAGATATTAAACATTAATTAGAGATATTTTAGCACAAAGCCTACTAATTTAGTAGAGATTAGTAGTTTACTAGTAATAGCATAATTACTAATTTAGTAGAGATTAGTAGTTTACTGGTAATTAGATATTTTATCAGATATTAGCTAACTTTTTATAGTTCTCGAATATACCTTTCGTATGCAAGATGATTATACACACAAATCTATTCTCATCAAAGAACACATTGTTCACGATTTCACATCATTAAATTTATTTCAACTTGAAAAGACGTTTGATAAATTTAAGGATGATAAAAACAATAGAACTCTTTCCTTTATCGCATACTATAATAGGACTGTTCTTGATAAAGAGCGCATTCGCTTTGGTGAATTCAAACAGCAATGGGCGATTCAGGGAATGACTCGCAAATTTTATACATTTTTTGACGAGAATTTTGATAGATTAAAAGAAGAGATTCGAAAAGAAAGGAATATACGAAAATTTTACGAAACTTATTGTTGCACTTATCGAAGAGAAGGATCATTTTGCAGTAAATTATTTCATACCGTGCTTCCTGCTGAATTTCCTCCTGTAGATAATCCAATCAAGAAAAAGTTTAATCTCCAAAAAGAAGAGTTTATTGATTCTGTTTTGATCATAAAGGAAGGATACGGACTATTTATAAAAGAAAATCCTGAATTAATAGGTGGTATAAGAACAATCCTTTCTCGAAAAAAGTTTGCGTATTTACGAATAAATGAACTCTCCGACATACGAATCTTGGATATGTATTATTGGTTTAAAGAGAATAGGGATAAGGTTAGTTAACTATACTCTATGGATGGCACAGTTAGGACCGCATTTACATTTTGACGTACATAAATATAACAAACCTTATGCGCCGGAAGATTATACGACGGTGGAAGTGAGATGGAAGAAGAGATAAATGCAATAATTTAAGACAACGTTGTAAAAGAATTACGTTCTATGGTCTGTTTTAAAATCTCTTTTTTATCAAGCGTCCAATTGATTATCCTCTTTTCATTATCCCACCAAATTATCAAGGTCATGCAACAGTAGACAGTTCTTAAAGCTTCGTATCTTCCAATTGGGACTGTAGATCTGTGCGAGATTGCATTTCGGTTTTTAATTGCTTCTCTAATATTATACGTTAACTGATTTGGAAAAACCGAGCAAGTATTTTCTTTATTCTTATTAACATCAATCAAATCAATAATAAATTTTTTATCCTTCTTGATATAGTTTAATATCTCTCTCAAAATACCCAACAATTCTTTGTTATACACCAACGAATCAGTTGTTTGAGTGAGTGAAGTGATGGAGTCATAAATTGGTTTAATTTCGGGAATGGGCTCAGGAACTTGCTTAAATGTGTCGTTTATTTTTGATTGAATAAGATTAAAAAGCTCACCCATTGTCAATCCCTTTGGACAGATATCTCTAAAAAAAGTTTCATATACTTGAATTAAGTAGTCTTCTAAAATTAAACCCACTGTACCGATACAATGAGAATAATCTCTATCATTATACTCGGAAATTGACTTCCTAAAGTGTGATTTAATATTTTCGTTATCTATAAAATAAAGATATGTTTCTTGCAAAAATGAGAAATAGGGCCCAAAAACCTCTTCTTCTGGAGAAAAAATGGGACGAATAGATGCGTCTGAAAGTTTTCCTAGTTTCTCATAAAAAATTTTGAGTTTTTCTAAAGATTCTAAATCTATTGATATTAAGCCAATATCTTCAATTTCTGTAGAAGGCGGAAAAATTTCATTAGCGGTTTCACCGCGCCGCACCATAGATACATATTCCTGTTCATCTGTCGCAAATTTATTAAGAATAAATACCCCTTCTTTTATTCTTACAAGATCGTGTGCCTTAACAGTCGGACTAAAACCTTCAAAATAAATATTATTTTTAAAATACTCAAACGCATCAAGATATTCCTTCTTAATTTCTTCTAGATCAATTATGTCAAAGGTTAGCTTATCATCTGAACCTTCCAAATAATTAAGGAAAGAAATATCTTGTTTTTCTAGATGAACTAAAAACATAAATAAATTAAATAAGAAAGTAAATCTTTTAGTATTATATTTAAGATTAGCTATAAAATCTTTTTGAATTTTTATTTTAAGTTTTCGCCTTCCTTCTTGTATATCTATGCTTTCTTTTTTAGACTCTTTTTCAAGTTGCCTAATAACTGACTTGGATACTCCACCAAATCTGTGCCATTTGCCATTCAGTGTCCAAATCCCTATCTTTGTAGGATTTTCTAGATAACGACAGATAGTATCAACTTCTTTTTTTGACAGAGAAGGTTTTGATCGACCATGCGTTCTCCGATGTATAAAATTATTTCTATTCAGCATGGCTAATTTTTCTTCTTCGACATCCGCAGGATTAAAAGTACTCATATTACCAACGAAATGATATACGCCTCCAACAACTAATAGTTTCTAAAAGTATACCACTATTTATATAGTTTGTGCACATATTATATTATGAGAAAAAATAAATAATCTTTATTCCTTCCTCCCCTCCAATCTCTCCTGCCTAATTCTTTTTCTCAACCCAAACTTTTATAAAGAGTAAGTAATTCCCTTCTATTGATTGAATCGTCATATTGACGAGGGATTTGGTTGTAACACACTAAATCAAACACACAGGCCTGAAAAGTTATCCTCTTCAGTACAAGAATGTTCTTGTTCTCGATGGATTTCACGGAAAGGCTTATTTGCATTTATGCTGCTATGCATACCATAAATGTGAACACATATTAAGTGAGGAGTGGAAAATATATCAACTGTGGGTTGAGCGTTAGCGAAACACACTTTTTTGATAAAACTTTTCCCAAAAGTTTTATGCCTAAACATCATCATCCAAGACACGCAAGCATGCAATTCTGGCCTAGAGTGAGGGCTAAAAAAACCTATGCGCGGGTAAGATCATGGGTATCACCTTCTAAAGATCAGATATTAGGGTTCATCGGCTATAAGGTCGGAATGACCCATGTTATTGCAATCGACACGAGGAAAACTTCTCCGAGTAAAGGCGAAGAGATCTTTATTCCCGTTACTGTTGTTGAATGCCCGCCAATGAAAATCGGCGGAATTCGGTTCTATAAAAAAACAATGAATCTCTTAAACCCTGCAAAAGATATTCTATTCAAGATGGATAAAGAGATGAGTAGAAAAATCGTTCTGGCAAAAAAAACACATTCATTAGACAGCATAAAACCTGAAGATTATCTCGATGCTAAACTTCTCGTCTATTCACAGCCAAAACTTGCAGGTATCGGTAAGAAAAAACCTGAATTCTTTGAATTAGGGATGAACGGAACAATCGCTGAAAAGACCCAATTCGCGAAAGAAAATCATGATAAAGAATTATTTGTCAATACTCTCTTTAAAGAAGGAGAATACTTAGACATCCACGCAATCACGAAAGGTAAAGGATTACAAGGACCTGTCAAGAGATTCGGAGTCCCATTCAAACCCCATAAATCAGAAAAAGGTGTCCGCCGTGTAGGAACACTTGGTGCATGGAGTGGTCAAGGACATGTACTCTACCGCGTCCCCCACCCTGGACAGATGGGTTATCATATGCGTACAGAATATAATAAACAAATCATGAAGATCTCAAATAAGCCTGAAGAAGTCAATCCTAAAGGCGACTGGCCGCATTATGGTAAAGTCAAAAGCAATTATCTCCTCATTTATGGAAGTATTGCAGGAGCGCAGAAGAGAGCAATCATTTTCACTAAGGCAACACGTGCAAAAACAACTAATCTCGTACCAACAATTGTTGAAATCAGTAAAGAATCAAAAAATTAATGGATAAACACACATGAAAATCCCTGTTGTTGACAAATCAGGAAAAGAAATCGCAAAAAAAGAATTGCCAAAACAATTCGATGAAACAGTACGCGAGGATTTAATCTATCGTGCAGTTATTGCAATCCAATCAAATAATCGTCAACCCTATGGGTCAGACCCGGAAGCGGGAATGAAGGTTTCTGCAAAACTTTCACGACGTAGACGTAATTATCGTGGATCCTATGGTCAGGGAATGGCACGTACACCAAGAAAAGTCATGTCCCATCGTGGTACAAGATTTAATTTTGTTGGAGCACTCGCACCAAACACCGTCAGTGGACGCCGGGCACATGCACCAAAAGCAGACAGGATCTGGTCAAAAAAACTTAATACAAAAGAGCGAAAAAAAGCAATCTGCTCAGCACTTGCAGCAACACTCGATAAATCATTAGTCGCAAAACGTGGACACTTACTCCCCCAGGAATTCCCATTCATCCTCTCAAATGATATTGAATCAATCAATAAAACAAAAGACGTAATTACACTGCTTGAAACATTGGGATTCACCAAAGAACTTAATCGTACAAAGGATAAAATCCAACGTGCAGGTAAAGGAAAGAATCGCGGCCGACCATTCAAGATCAAAAAATCAGTATTATTTGTTGTATCAAAAAAATGCGCACTCAATAAATCCGCAGCAAATGTTTCCGGTGTTGATATTGTAACACCCGACCATCTCAACGCAGAATTACTCGCACCAGGATGCGTCCCGGGAAGACTCACATTATACACAGAAGGCGCAATTGACGGGATAAGTAAATTATTCAAATACTAAAGGTAAAAAATGGAAATCATCAAACATCCCTTATCCACTGAAAAATCAATAAGATTAATGGAAGCTGAAAATATACTCATCTTTGAAGTTGATAAGAAAGCAAATAAGGATACAATCAAGAGAGAAATTGAATCAATGTTTAAAGTAAAAATTGTACGCGTCAATACACGCATCGGACCAGATGCAAAGAAACGCGCATATGTCAAATTCGGTAATGAGACGCCGGCAATTGATGTCGCAACAAAATTAGGGTTACTATAAGATGAAAAAAATTAATTCAATAGACGACTTAAAAAATTTTCGGGAAGGAGACGTGTTTAAAGTACTTGCACAGAATCCGGATTCAGGAAATAAGCAATATGACGCCCCACTAAAAGTGTATTTTATTTCATTCAATAATAGTATATTAACGTATATTCTGCCTTTGACACAAAGCAGGATAAATCAATACAACGCTAAAATCATAGATGCAAAAGATAATGCAGTATTCGTACACAAAGAAAATGTTGAACCAGTCAGAAGAGAATTATTTGATCAATACGCAGATTTAATTATAAATTCAAAGGATTAATATGAGTACAAACATAGAAATTCAGAATCAACGGAGGTACGAGCGGAATCATGTTAGATGAACTCACGCAGTTCGTGATTGTTCATCACTTTTCCCGAGGTTACTCAAAATTATATTTGAGTTCCGGAAATCTTTGATTTCCTCGATTTCGTAAAAAGCTCATGGGTAAAAACCTAGTTCAACAGGCACGTGGAAAAGGAGGGCCAAGATATAAGGCTCCCAGTTTCAGGTACTTAGGAGAAGCAACATTAAAACACGGTGTCACGAGTGCAACAATACTTGACATTGTCAAAGATCAAGGCCATAGCGCGCCACTCCTTGAAGTCGTGTACAATGATCAGACTAAAGGATTACTCATTGCTCCGGAAGGCGTCCAGGTCGGACAAACACTCCTTGTAGGCGGCAATGCAGAAATAGAAATCGGAAACACACTCACACTTAAAGACATCCCTGAAGGTGTCCTTGTCTGTAATATTGAAGGAGTCCCGGGCGACGGTGGACGATTCTGCAGAACAACAGGAACATTCGCAAAAATATTTTCACGCGCAGAAAAAGGCGTACAAGTCATGCTTCCCTCAAAGAAACTTAAAGAATTCCATCCAAATTGCAGGGCAACAATCGGTATTGTTGCAGGTGCTGGACGTAAAGAGAAGCCATTTCTGAAAGCAGGAACAATGCATCACTATATGAAAGCACGTAATAAGAAATATCCAATCATGTCAGGATCAGCGCAGAACGCAGTTGACCATCCATTCGGTAATAAGAGAACATCCCGTAAGAGTAAGGCAAGACCTGCTCCAAAGAATGCTCCACCAGGACGAAAGGTAGGATACATCAGACCACGACGTACGGGACAGAAAAAATAAAGACAAGCATTATATACAAAGGAAAATCACTAAAGGTTCAACATGGCTAAAAAAGAATTTGCTTATCGCGGAAAAACACTCGATGAGTTAAAAAAACTTTCATTATCAGAACTCGCAGAGCTTTTGCCTGCACGTCAACGCAGATGTATTGAGCGCGGTTTTGATGACGAGAAGAAAAAACTTATCGCAAAAATTGCAACAAAGGATCGCGTCAAGACACACATCCGTGATATGATGATTTTGCCGCAATTTGTCGATAAAACAATCCTCGTCCATGCAGGTAAAGAATTTACGCAAGTAATTATCCAGCCTGAAATGATTGGCATGTTTTTAGGAGAAGTTGCACTGACCCGTAAGCGTGTTGGTCACAATAGCCCGGGTGTTGGCGCTTCAAAATCCTCATCTGCAAAAAAATAAATATATGACAATAACAGTTAATCCACGGGTGTAAAAAAAATGGCTGTATTCAAATATGCATTCAACAATGTCAGGGAGCATATGGCGATAGCTTCAGGAAGAAACCTCAATATCTCTCCAAAACAATGTATTGAAATCTGCAACCACATTCGTGGACGAAAGACCGCTCAGGCCAAAATGATCCTTGAAGATGCAATGGCACTCAAACGCGCCATCCCATTCAAACGGTTCACGAATGGTCTTGGACATAAACCAGGAATCGCATCGGGAAGATATGCAGTCAATGCATGTACGCAAATCCTTAAAATCATCAAAGCTGCAGAATCAAATGCAAAAAATAAGGGATTATCAGGAACACATCTCACGCTCATCCATGCCGCCGCGCAACGCGGACCAAAACAATGGCATTATGGACGACAGAAACGTTCAGAATTCAAGAATTGTCATGTGGAGATTGTTGTTGCAGAAGTAAAAGAAACTCCACGTACTCCAAAAAAGAAGGATGAAACTACAGATAAAAAAACAGTTAAGAAAACAAATCCAAAAAAGACTGAATAAATACTAATCCATATATTATAAAAAAATAAAAGGTAAAAAATGATAGAAAGAAAATTTGTTGCTGAAAACCTCAAGGAATTCCAGATTGAAGAATATCTTCGATCCACACTGGGAAAAGCAGGACTCAGTTATATCAAACTCCAACGAACACCAGTCGGTGAAAAGATCCTTATCTGTTCATCACGGCCAGGACTTGTTGTCGGAAAGAGCGGATCCAATATCACACGACTCACCACAGAACTTAAAACACGATTCAAACTCGAAAATCCTCAGATTGAACTTATTGAAGCAGACCAGCCCTGGGCTGATGCAAATATTGTTGCGGAAGGTATTGCAAATTCACTCGAACGATTCGGAACAACCCGCTTCAAAGGTATTGGTCATAAGGCAATGACTGATGTCATGAATGGCGGCGCGCGTGGAGTTGAAATCCTCATCTCCGGTAAGATCCCGTCGAGCAGAGCAAAGACCTGGCGATTTTATATGGGTTATATTAAAAAATCCGGCGATGTTGCAGTTTCTGGAATCAATACTGCATATACAATTGCAAAACTCAAGACAGGTGTTGTCGGAGTCCAGGTAAGAATCATGCCCGGATACACGAAACTTCCTGACGATGTAGAATATCTTGACGCAATGGCGCAGGACACTAAGACTGGCGCAACTGAAAAGATAAGTGCAGATCAAGCAATTGCAAATGAAAACGCAGCAAGAAAAGAAGCAAAGAAGACTGAAAAGAAAGCTGCTCCAAAAAAAGGAGAAAAGAAACCTGCAGATAAAACTACAAAAACAGTATCAAAAAAGAAAGCTGCTCCAAAAAAAGATACAAAAAAACCTGCAGAAACTGATGCTGCAAAGGACTCCACTGCATAACCCTATGTGATACTCATGAATTTCGACGAAATCAAAAAATTACCAAAGGACGAATTGCAAAAGAAGATGGCTGAACTTAAACTTGAATTAATGAAACTCAGTGCGCAAGTCGCTATTGGTACAACTCCAAAAAATACCAAGCAGATTCGTGAGATTAAAAAGACTATTGCGCGTGTCGAAACACTGCATAAACAAGCAGTAACTACAGAGATAAAATCATTACATTCACCAAAGAAATATACCCGATTGTAAAGTATATCACACAATCGTAAAACAGTATAAAAAAAACAAATCAAAAAAACAAAAATGACAAGTGTATGCACTACCTGCGGTTTACCACAAGAACTCTGTGTCTGTGAGCAAATTGCAAAGGAAAGCCAACAAATTGTTGTCAAACTTGTAAAAAAGAAATTCGGCAAAAATTATACAGTCATTGAAGGATTGCAGGATATTAATATCAAGGAAATCGCAAAGAATTTGAAAAACAAGCTCGCATGCGGTGGCACTGCAAAAGGCGGATATATTGAATTGCAGGGAAACCACCTCTTCAAAGTCCAGGAATACCTGGTCCAGATGGGATTTCCCGCAGAAACAATCCAGATCAAGGAACGATAAAAAATAAAAAAAAAAGTGAGATAAGGGAGAACGTATGGCAACAAACCTCAAAATCGAATTCATCGGACAACCTGTTGAAATAATAAAATCGCGAAACCGGCAACTCGTCGGTCTCTCCGGAAAAATCGTTGACGAAACAAAACAAAGTTTCAAAATACTCATCAACAAACGAACATTCCGTGAATTCAAACTCGTCTTCAAAAAAGACGCCGGGTTCATCATCAATGGAAAGGTGATTGACGGAAATAAAATACTCAAACGCCCGGAAGAACGGATCAAATTAAAAGAATGAAAAGAATATAAACAGTACCTCCTGCAAAGAGCATAAAAATGAAAACCACTAAAAATATCGGAATCCCCGTCCCTGCACCTACAAAAACCTGCGTTGACGCAAAATGCCCATTTCATGGTGCACTCAAAGTTCGCGGACGAACATTCACGGGAACCGTTATCAGTGATAAGATGCAGAACACAGTCATTGTCGAATGGCCTACGAAACGATTCAATAAGAAATATGAACGATTCCAGGTCTTTCGTTCAAAAGTCAAAGCGCACAATCCTAAATGTATTGATGCTAAAATGGATGATCATGTCACGATTATGGAAACACGACCACTATCCAAGACGAAGAATTTTGTTGTAGTCAAGATTGAAAAAAAGGAAGAACCCGCTAAAAAATAAAGAATTAACATGAAAGGACTCAAAGCGCACATTGTAAAATCATTGCCTGTCGGCACGTATCTTGATAGTTGTGATAATTCGGGTGCAAAGAATGTGAAAATATTCTCTGTATTCGGCCATAAATGCCGCAAAGGCCAGAAGCCTGCTGCAGGCATTGCGGATTTAGTTATGGTCACTGTCAAGAAAGGTAAACCCGACATGCGTAAACAAGTCGCATTCGCAATTGTGGTACGACAAAAAAAGGAATACCGCCGATCGAACGGGATGCGTATCAAATTTGAAGATAATGCAGTCGTCATCTTAAAAGATGATAAAGGAAACCCGAAAGGTACAATCTTCAAGGGTCCTATAGCAAAAGAAGTTGCTGATCGCTGGCCTGCTGTTGCAAAAATTGCGAGCAGCATTGTATAAAAAGACAAAAAAACTGAATGCATCATTAATTCACAGGGATTTATCAACATGAAAAAATTTTCATCACAAAAAAAATTGAAGATTTTTGAGTGTAGAAAATTTTTCGGAGCATTACAATGAAAACATTTTCTACAACATGGAAATCAAGCACCAAACCGAATAAGCAACGCAAATATCGGTTCAACGCACCGCTCCATATCAAAGGATCATTTTTAAACACGCACCTTTCCAGGGAATTACGGCAAAAATACGGCATTCGTGCACTGCGCTTACGCGTCGGTGATAAAGTGCGTATCATGCGCGGGCAATTCAAGAAACAGGAAGGAAAAATCGAAGAGATCGATGTACGAAAAACACAGGTATATGTCGCAAAAATCGAGCACACGAAAAAGGACGGTTCAAAAGCACGATATCCTATTGATCCTTCAAACCTTTTAATTATTGAAATCACCGCTGACGATAAGAAGCGTGTTGCAAAATTGGATAAGACTAAAACACCTGCAGTTCCGAAGGCAACAACCACTACCACACCTGCTCCTGCTCAAAAAACAGTTGAAAAGAATACTGCATAAATAAAAAAATCAGCAAAAGAAAAACAAAACACACTCATCGGAGAACACAACATGGTCAAACGACACATCCTACGATTAAACGCACCAAAAACCTGGACTATTCAGCGTCGCGGAATAACATTCATTACGCGCAGTAACCCCGGCGGACTTAAAAAAGAATTGACAATGCCTATTGCAAGCATCCTCAAATATCAACTTGCGCTCGTCCATTCCATCAAAGAGACTAAATATGTTATTGTCCATGAAGACATCCTCGTCAATGGTGTCAAGGTAACTGATTATCGCCATCCTGTCGGCTTCACTGATATTGTCAGTATTCCAAAAATCAATGCGCAGTATCGATTGATTATTGATCGCGATGCAACAATCAAACTCATCCCTATCACCAAAGAAGAAGCAGGCCTCAAACTTATCAAGATCATCGGCAAAAGTATGGTTCATGGAAAATTACAGCTCAATTTAATGGATGGCCGAAACATCTTTTTTGAAAAACAACACTATAAAGTGGGCGATTCATTACTGATCACCATTCCGGGTCAACTCGTCAAAGAACATTTCAGTCTAGAGAAAGGATCACTCGTCCTTCTCTACAGCGGAAAGCACACCGGAAAAATCGGTACACTCCAGGAGATTAAAGGTAATGCAATCATTGTCAAGAGCGGACAGGAAGTCTTTGAGACAAAAAAAGACTATGCACTAGTCGTCGGCAAAGATAAACCAGTCATCAAGATGACAAAATAAGTCGTAACATCAAACAGGCCAATCAAAAAAATAAATACAAGAAAAACAATTACCAATATAAAAAA